>VOFC01002185.1_pt1 | contig 43255 bp, 52 predicted proteins | sample 5384161 | NCBI WGS metagenome assembly VOFC01 (sample SAMN12384722, study PRJNA508395) | human gut metagenome | isolation source: healthy gut B | host: Homo sapiens | reverse complement strand
AAATCATTATATCCGGCAAGGACTTCTCTCTCCGCACAAACGGGGCATACCGTACCTTTCACACGGGCATTGATAACTGATTTCCACTCGCTACCGCATTTTCTGCAATGCCACCATACATTTTTCCTCGACTTTGCATTTACCTCATCAGGCTTCAATGGTAAGTTCTTCTCCGACCACTCCGAAGCAATTTCAGGGTGTGTTGTCTGCAAATCATTAAACCCTTTCAGGAATATGTACCCACTGCAATACGGGCATTTGCTCCCACCGGAACGAGTAGAAATAAGGGTGTTCCACTCTCTGCCGCAATCCTTACACTTCCACCAAGCCTTACGATTGGCAAAGATCGTAACCTGAGTTGGAAGTAACGGATAATTTCTATCCGACCACTCGGCAGCTATATCCGGCAGAAGTGTTGCAAGGTCATTAAATCCTGCCAACACTTTATTATGAGAGCAGTACGGACAACCTGTTTTATTTATTGTCCTGCTCTTAACGGCAGCTTCCCACTCGTGACCTTTTTACATCTCCATATCACTTTCTTATGAGAACCAATAGAAACCTCTATCGGTTTTATCTTATTCTTTTTCGACCACTGCTTTACCAATAGTGTTGTATTTCTGTTTGTTTTAAAAATGGGCAACTCCGATTGGCAATTGCCCACATTTTATCTCCATTTTTTCAATGCATTGCATTAATTATTTTTTTATCTTGCTTGCACCGATTTCTGCATCAAATGATGTAAGTTTGATGTAAATCGCTGTTTTTTTTTTGAGTTTTTTATCAAATGAAGTATGTCCCGTCTATTTGGTAAAACGGTACATCTTTACATCATCTTAATAGAGCTTTGCACCTGCTGGAATGTGGTCATCAACCATCAGAAGATGAAGCTTTTCTTCGCCTTCTTCTTCATGAATAGCACTGAGGAGCATACCGCAAGAGTCAATGCCCATCATCGCTCTCGGTGGAAGATTTGTGATAGCAATAAGAGTCTTTCCAACCAGTTCTTCCGGCTCATAAAAGCTATGAATACCGCTTAAAATAGTATTGAGAGCATTTTCTTATTTACACCATCTAAGGACTTCATTGTCGATCACGTAAATCTCAACAAAGCATACACATTCTGTCGAGGCTGAATCATATGCTCTTCTTCTTTGCAAATTCTTCAAAGAAAAGGTTGAGGATGTCGCCCTTCTTGTGGCGTTCTTCAAACTCAACACCCTTTCCCTTAGCAATTGCCTTTGCCTCTTCATCAGAATGAATTTCGTTGAAGTCAACGCCTGAATACTTTTTTACAGCGTCAAGCATTGTAATTCTCTCAAACGGCTTGCCGAGATCCATTTCAATACCGTTGTATGTTATTTTTGTCGTGCCGAGAACATCGTTCGCAACATGGCGATAAAGATTTTCGGTCAGATCCATCATACCGTTGTAGTCGGTATATGCCTGATAAAGCTCCATAAGAGTAAACTCAGGGTTGTGACGGGTGTCAACACCCTCGTTACGGAATACTCTGCCGATTTCGTAAACCTTTTCAAGTCCGCCTACGATAAGTCTTTTGAGGTAAAGTTCAAGAGAAATTCTGAGCTTTAAATCCTCGTCAAGAGCGTTGAAGTGAGTAAGGAACGGACGAGCCGACGCACCGCCGGCATTGGCAACGAGCATAGGAGTTTCAACCTCCATAAAGCCCTGATTGTCAAGGTAACGGCGGATACTGCCGATAATTTTTGAACGCTTTACAAAAGTATCCTTTACCTCGGGATTCATAATAAGGTCAACATAACGCTGACGGTAACGAAGGTCTGTATTTGTAAGACCGTGATACTTTTCAGGGAGGGGTTTGAGTGATTTAGAAAGGAGCTTAACCTCTTTTGCATGAACAGAAATTTCGCCCATTTGCGTTTTGAAAACAAAGCCCTTTACTTCAACGATATCGCCGATATCCCACTTTTTAAGGAAACCGTATTCTTCTTCACCGAGATCGTCAAACTTTGCAAAAATCTGGATTTTTCCCGAACGATCCCAAAGGTCATAAACGAAACCTTGCCCTTGCCTCTTTTTTGAAAGCAAACGGCCTGCAACGCATACATCTTTATTTTCGTACTCTTCAAAATTGTTTTTAATTGTTTCCGTGAGAACATCACGGGCACTCGTTGTAATTACAAACGGATCTCTGCCTGCTTCTTTGAGGGCGTTAAGCTTTTCGTATCTGACCTTGATAACATCGCTTGTGCCGGTCTGCTGTGGCTTCTGACTCATTTCCAATCATTCCTCTCTTTTTCAACATCAATAAATCTGACGGATTGCAAAAGCAGAATCCGTCAGCAAAAATTCAATAGATAAACAAATTACTTTGAGATTTCAAGAATCTTAAATGTCTTTACACCGCCGGGAGTTTCAACCTCAACAACATCACCGACACATCTGTCCATGAGAGCCTTGCCCACAGGTGATTCGTCAGAAATTTTGCCCTGTGCGGGATTTGTTTCGTTAGAACCCGAACCAACGATTTTGTATGTCATCTGTCTGTCTGTGCCAACCATTTCGATTGTAACAACAGAAGTGAGGTGTACCTTATCGTTAGATGTTTCGGACTCATCAATAATCTGAGCAGTTTTGAGGATAGACTCGATAGTAGCGATTCTTGCCTCCATAATAGCCTGCTCGTTCTTTGCATCATCATATTCACTGTTCTCGGACAAGTCGCCGTAGGAACGGGCTACCTTGATTTTCTCTGCAATTTCTTTACGTTTGACATTTTGTAATTCTGCAAGTTCCTCTTCAAGATTTTTAAGACCTTCCGCAGTAAGCATTGTTGGTTTAGCTGCCATTTTATATCGTTCCTTTCAGTTAATACCGCACCTGCACAAGCGTGCATACGGTATAAAATTCTTTCATATCAGCAAAAAACTGCATATAGATTTATTATAATTTTTTTTCACACCGATTGTCAAGCAAAACGGGCAAGATAACTGCAAAGAGATTTCACAGTCTGCGCCTCTGTATCATTACGGCACAAATCGGGAACAATTGAACCGAGTTCGTACTGTGAACCGAGTGTATAGAGTGCTGAGCAGAAGTATTCCTCCGACAATCCCTCAGGCCGCAAAAGTGCGAATCCGTTCGGCATTTTTTAAAGCAATAGCGAAAATACACAAAGCCCTTTATATTTTCCTTAGGTCTGCCGTTTGTGAGGATAACCGCATCATTTCTTACAGGCAGATTTTCTTCAATTTCAAACGGTGCAATGACAAGGTCACAATTTGAAAGCTGTTCACGGTGGTGAGTAACAACGGCACACGCACCCGTTTCTTCGGCAATGGTATTCAGCTCATCATAGAACACATCTTCGTTGTCTGTGATAATACAGGCATTGCCCGTATATTTCAACACAAATGAAACAAGGTCGGTGCATTGAGCATCGGGATCATAAATTCCGACCGTCAGCCTTTCGGGAGTATCAAATTTGCTGAGGGCAAAAAGTGCCATATTTGTACAAAGTCTTGCCGAAAAAAGCGGCGAGTAAAAACGCTTGTAACCGCTGTCGTTCGGAAAAGTCATTTCTTCGCAACACAAAAGTCTTGTACGCTGATTGCCAATTGCCCTGTCAATTTTATTGAGATTGACCTTTTGTCTGCGACAGATGTATGCAAGCTGTTTTACGCTTACGCCCCTTGCCCTCTTGATTTCAACGCACACCTTGTCCCCTCTCAGCCTGTTAAAAAATCCCTTATTTTCCCGCACTTTTCGGGAAACACAACATTCAATGAAGTAATCAAAACAAAAACCTCCGCATATTTACTTATTTAAGTATATGCGAAGGCTTTTAAATTAATTATCAAATTGTGTATGTATCAAAGAAATTATCACATGTACGGATACTCAGACATCGGGTTGTATCTTACACCGTTAAGACGGCATTCGTAGTGGAGGTGAGGTCCTGTTGAGTTACCTGTTGAACCGACATAGCCGATAACCTGTCCTCTAGAAACAGACTGACCTGAACTTACTGTAAGACTTGTAAGGTGACCGTAAACTGTCATCTTACCGCCCGCGTGGCTGATCATTACATAGTTACCATAACCGCCGCCGCAGCCGCAGCTGTAGCTCTTGCCCCAGTTGTGTGTACAACTGCTGTTGGTTGCAACAACAGTACCGTCGGCAGCCGCAACAACAGGAGTTCCCATGATGCCTGCGCCGGCAATATCAATTCCGCCGTGGTTATAAACTTCTCTGTCCTCAAACCATTCAGATGAAAGGCTTACAAAGCCCGGTGTAGGCCATGCAAAGCCCGAACCCGACGGAACAATTACAGATGATGAACCTGAGCTTGATGAACCTGAACTGCTTGAGCCGCTTGATGAACTGCTTGAAGAGCTGCTTGATGAACTGCTTGAGCTCTGTGAAGCCTGAGCAGCGTGTTCCGCAGCCGCCTTCTGAGCGGCATAGTACTGGCTGATTTTAGCTTCAATCTCATCACTCTGCAAAGCCGCACTTTCCAAGGAATTCTGCGCCTCGGAATTTGATGCGTAAAGATTTTTAAGAATCTCGTCATTATCGGAAATGAGTTTATTAAACTCGTCCTGATCCGACTTCAATGACGCCTGCTGAGTTTCAAGGTCTTTCTTGTCGGCCTCAAGGGATTTCTTCTTGGTGCTGAGCTCGTCCAGCTTTGTCTGGATTTCGCTGATAAGCTCCTTGTCGCTGTTTGCAAGGCTCTTTACAAGCTCCATCTTATCAATAAGGTCAGAAAAATCCTTTGCACCGAAAATGATTTCAAGGTCGGTTGCATTGCCTGACATATAGAGAATTCTGAGTCTGTTTGCAAGTGCGTCAAACTGATCCTCAACTTCCGAAAGTCCCTTGTCATAAGCGTCCTGCTTTTCCTTAATATCATCGTTAAGGCTTGAAATTTTCTCACGGGTTACTGCAATTTTTTCATCAAGAACCTGAACCTTGCTTACAAGGGCGCTCTTGTATTCTTCCTTTTCTGCGATATCAGACTTTGTATCATCAAGAATCTTCTGATACTTCTGATTTTCCTGTTCAAGCTGCTGAAGCTGTTGTTCAAGGTCTGAGATGCTGTCCTCAGCAGAAACAGTAGTCGGTATTGCCATTGAATTGAAATCATGCATACGCAGAGCATTGCACATAAAATTCTTTTTAATTTGTTCATTGTAATCTCCTCCTTTAAGATTTCTGTCGGGATTACCAACCGAGTATTTCGTTACCTTCCATTTTAAGGTATTTTCTGATTGAAATAAAGCTGCCGAAGAAGCCGATAACAATACCTGCAATTGCAAACAAGCCGCCTGTAATCCAGATGACATTGTTAATCGGAATGAAATCAATCGGAACAATCTGATAAACAAGAGCCTGTGCAGTCTCATAGAGGATTGCAATTGCGCCTGTTGAAACAATTGCGGAAATAAGTCCGATTATCATACCTTCAATAAGAAACGGCCATCGTACAAACGAGTTCGTTGCACCAACCGATTTCATAATGCTGATTTCAAATCTTCGTGAATACATTGTTGCACGAATTGTGTTGGCAATGATGAAGATTGAAATGATTGTCAAAGCACACACAACAGCAACGCAAATCATATTGACAAGACTGCTGATGTCCGTAAGCTTTTTGGCAAGTTCACGGTGACTGCTGAAACTCTCAACACCGTCAATTTTCGTGATTTGTGCAATAGTTTCATCGTACTTTGACAAATCCTTCATAACTACAATGAAAGAATCGGGGAGTTTGTTTCTGCCCTGCATTTCTGCAAAGAGGTCGTCGCCGAGAGTAGATTTATACTGCTTTATCGCATCTTCCTTTGAAAGAAAGGTTGCCGACTCAACATTGTCAAGCTTTTCAATTGCTTTTCCTACATAAACAGCCTCAAGCTGTGAATATCCGTCTTTAATGTATACAGAGGTTTCATTTGACTTGCCGACAGATTCAACAACCTTGTCAACATTCAATGAAAAAAGTGCCGCCGCACCTGTGAGAACAAGACAGCTTATAAGTACGCAGACAGAAGCGATACTCATAATACGGTTGTTCCACACATTTTTGAAACCTTCTTTTGCCAAATAACCAAATCCGGTCATATCAAAAATCCTTTCAAAATCCTATTTTGCGCAAACGCATTATTCCGGAACAACCACTGCATTATCGGGATAATCCGGTGTATTTTCTTCTTCACCGCTGTCATCACCGTAATCGTCAGCATAGTCATCTTTAACAAACAAATCCTTGGTGTCGCTCTTAATTTTTCCGTGGTCAAGAACAACAACTCGTCTGTCAAACTCACGAACAAGGTCATGTTCATGCGTTACAACAATAACGGTTGTGCCTGTTGCGTTAATTTCATTGAGAAGCTCAATGATTTCGTGTGACATCTCGGGGTCAACATTACCTGTCGGCTCATCGGCAATAATAATTTCGGGGTTATTCACAAGGGCTCTTGCAAGGCTTACACGCTGTTGCTCACCGCCCGAGAGTTCACTCGGTCTGTTTTTCATCTTATCTTTAAGACCGACAAGCTCAAGCACATACGGAACACGCTTTTTAATTACTGCCGAAGGTTTTCCGACAGCACGCATCGCAAACGCAACATTGTCGAAAACATTCATCTTGTCAATAAGTCTGAAATCCTGAAAAACAATGCCCATATGACGGCGCATATAAGGAACCTTGCTCCTTCTCAGCTTTGTAACATCAGTGTCGTTGATAACGATTTTGCCCGATGTCGGAGTTTCCTCATGCATAATGAGTTTAAGAAATGTACTCTTGCCTGCGCCCGATGCACCGACAATAAATACAAACTCGCCCTTATCAATACTCAGCGTAATACCGTAGAGAGCATGAGTGCCATTAGGGTATGTTTTAGACACATTTATAAAATCAATCATAAAGTCACCTTTGTTTTGTAGTTATTGTACAAATACTCACAAAAAATCAAAACGCCCAAAAGCACAGCAAGACACTGTGCTCGGGCACACTTTAACCAAATCAGTATTTTGTAGGACTTGCGTTGAGGTATTTCTTAACCATAAGAGCAACCTTGAACACGATTGCGTCCTCAAACTCACGGAGGTCAAGACCTGTGAGCTTTTTAATTTTTTCAAGTCTGTACACAAGAGTGTTTCTGTGTACAAAAAGCTTTCTTGAAGTTTCGGAAACATTGAGGTTGTTTTCAAAGAAACGCTGGATTGTAAAGAGAGTTTCCTGATCAAGGCTCTCAATTGAACCACGCTTGAAAACTTCTTTGAGGAACATTTCACACAATGTTGTTGGAAGCTGATAGATAAGACGGGCAATGCCGAGGTTATCATAGCTTACGATTGTACGGTCTGTGTCAAATACCTTTGCAACCTCAAGAGCCGACTGAGCCTCCTTAAAGCTTCTTGCAAGATCCTTGATGCCTGTAACCGTTGTACCGATGCCGACAACACAGTGTGTGTAGAACTCGCTCGAAAGTGTGTCTGAAATCGAGCTTGCAAGCTTTTCAAGATCACGGCTCTCTGTGTCGGGTTTAATTTCCTTAACAAGTGCAATTTCAACCTCGTTAATGTTTATAACAAAGTCCTTTGACTTGTCCGGGAAAAGATTCTGAACTATATCATAAGCGGAAACATCTGTTTTTGAAACAATTTTAATAAGCAGACACACACGGGAAACCTCTCTGTTAAAGTGAAGCTCTCTTGCTTTAAGGTAAATGTCACCCGGAAGAATGTTGTCAAGAATAACATTCTTAATAAAGTTTGAACGATCATACTTTTCGTCATAATACTGCTTGATGCTTGCAAAAGAAACCGACAAAAGCTGAGCATACTTCTGAGCATACTCATCGGTACCCTGAACAAATACTGCATAATCATACTTTGCATTGCTGCCGAAAGATCTGTATGTATAGCCGTTCACAACAAACGGTGCTGTCGAGCTGAGTGTTTCGGAATTAACGCTCTCGTTTACCTCGCCGATTTTTCCAAGCTCGGAGCAGGCAATAACAACCGAAGTCTCGTCAATTACGCCAATCGTTCTGTCGATTGCGTCTTTCATCTGGTGTACAATACCTTGAAATAATCTGTTTGACATAAATTTTTACCTCGTTTTCTCCGCAGTTATATATTGTGATTGTAAAAGAGTTCAATAAAATACAATCTGTCTCATATACATATTACACAAAAACGAGAAAAAAATCAACCTCTATTTACAATTTTTCTTGAATTTTTTAGAGAATTTGCATAATCAGCAACAAGTTACAGTTTTGAAAGCAAAATTAAACAATTGTTACAAAATCTTATTTGCTTTTTAATATATCACAACATTGTGTTGATTTTGTGACAAAATACGAAAAAATGTTCATACATTAAAATTCAACCACGGTGAGCCGCCGTTCCCTATTCGTGCAGACAGTTTGAAAAAATCATAACATATTTTGCCAGAGCGAAACATTGCAATTGATAGTACATACAGACACACAGCAAATACATTATTATATCATTGTTAATTAAACAGGTCATTTGTAATGTCGAACCGATTGTGAAAATCGGTTCGATTGGCGGTCACTGACCGCCGCTACTGTTACAAAAACGCAAAAGACGGCGGAGCATAACGCTCCGCCGTAAAAAACAAATTAAATTATAATCAGTTTGTGATTGTTTTCTCAGTATCCTTATCAAAGATATGGAGTTTGCTGAGGTCGAAAGCAATCTCAATGTCGTCGCCCGGCTTAGCTGTTGAAGCAGGTTCAACACGAGCTGTGATAGGTGTACCGTTGATATTTACATAGAGATAAATTTCAGCGCCCATAAGCTCGGTAACATCAACATTGGCTTTGAGAAGACACTCAGCCTTAGCAATTTCTTCAGGCTCATCGTGAACATGCTCAGGACGGATGCCCAAAACAACTTCCTTGCCAACATAGTTGTCGAGGTCAGCATTGACCTTTGACTCCGGAACAGGAACGTGATACTTGTCAAAATCAAGAGTATACTTGCCGCCGTTCTTAGAGAGAACAGCGTTGATGAAGTTCATCTGAGGTGAACCGATAAATCCGGCAACAAACATATTGCAAGGCATATCATAAAGATGCTGAGGAGTATCAACCTGCTGAATGAAACCGTCTTTCATAACAACAATTCTTGTACCCATTGTCATAGCCTCTGTCTGGTCATGGGTTACATAGATAAATGTTGTGCCGAGACGCTGATAAATTTTTTGAAATCTCTGTTCTCATCTGAGCACGGAGCTTAGCATCAAGGTTTGAAAGCGGTTCGTCAAGAAGGAATACCTTCGGGTTACGAACGATAGCACGACCCATAGCCACACGCTGTCTCTGACCGCCCGACAAAGCCTTCGGCTTTCTGTCAAGATACTGCTCGATACCAAGGATTCTTGCAGCCTCTTCAACTCTTCTCTTAATCTCTTCCTTAGAGAACTTACTGGAGTTTAAGACCGAATGCCATATTATCATATACAGTCATATGAGGATAAAGAGCATAGTTCTGGAATACCATTGCGATATCTCTGTCCTTAGGAGCAACATCGTTTGCGAGTGTATCGCCGATGTAAAGCTCGCCCTTTGAAATATCCTCAAGACCTGCAATCATTCTGAGAGTTGTTGATTTACCGCAACCTGAAGGACAACGAGAATGATAAATTCTTTGTCGGCAATTTCAAGGTTGAAGTCTGTAACAGCAGTTACACCGCCGTCATAAATCTTGTAAACATGTCTTAATGAAACATTTGCCATTGTGTATAAACCTCCAATTAGTCGATAACGATAAAGTCCTTAGCTTTATTACATACAATAATATACCACTTTTCGCACAATTTGACCATACCGAAATTGACCAAAGATATATGCATTATTTTATTTAAAACCGACACAGGATAAAATTCAGATGCATTTTTTAGTGTATATTGCCGATAAAAACCGACTTTTTATCCAAATCCGTTAACAATTTGCACTCACCTATGTGCAAATTGCTATCAAGATACAAACTGCCTATTGAAATTCGTTGAAGATGCACAACTTTTAATCCACAACACAAAAACATTTTTTTAACCTGATGATATTTACCCTCACAAATTGTGACAATTCCTGTTTTTTTATCATTTTCGTCACATTCAAGCACGGCACTGCGACACTTCGTACCGTCAGAGAACTCAATTCCGTCAGAAAAAGCCTTTACGGTATCTTCTGTGATTTCTCCGTCAAGCTTTGCAACATACTTCTTGTCCACATGCTTTTTAGGCGAGGTTATGCTGTGCGCAAAGTCACCGTCATCTGTAATAAGAAGCAGTCCCTCCGTATCACGGTCAAGTCTGCCGACGGGAAAAAGTCCCTTTCGTTTCATATCTTCGGGAATAATATCAATAACAGTTTTAAACTGCCTGTCCTCGGTTGCCGACACAACTCCCGCAGGCTTGTTCATCATTATATATATGTATTTGCTGTAATTCAAAGCCTGTCCGTCCACAACAATTTCATCCTTTTCGGGGTCAACCTTAGTATCAGGCTTTTTACAGATTTTTCCGTTCACAAGAACCGCACCGCTTTTTATGAGTTTTTGAACCTCTTTTCTGCCGTCGGCTCTTTGTGACGAAATAATTTTATCGAGTCTTTCCATCTTAATCAACAAGCGGCAGATTTTTACTGCCGTATTCTCCGTTTGTAATGTGTCCGCCGATTACCCTGTTTTTTGTAAACAAGCAAAACGGCATTGTTATCCTTTGGCTTTTCCAGGGGAACGATAATCTCCGTAACCTCTTTGCCTTTAAATTTTCCGAGGTCAAGTCCGATTTTCTTCTGAAGTTCGTTGTATTCCTCATAATATTTATTAAAATCCGACGGAATTACAACCGACCTTTTCTCAGGCTTTGCGTCGGCGGTTTCAATTCCGAACTGTTCAAGAAATTTTTTCTCCTCACCGTCATTAAGCAAAAAAGAGAATACTCCCCTGTTTTATCACTTACGGCTGTATCGGGCAACCGTGAATTTATTGCAACCGTAACGGCTGTACATATTATTGCCGCTGTTACGGACAGCACCGCCGCCAAAATTACTGTTTTTTAGCCTTGATTTTAAAATTGAAAACGAACATTTTAAATCCTCCGCACATTTTATTCTCTGATAAAATGTATGCGAAAAAATCTTCGGATAATTCCGTTTGTCCGATTTCAAATTATTTACTTTGTAAGAACATCCAAGAGTTCTGCCGTGGTTTTCACAAACACCCTGCCGCCCTCTTTTTTTTCATGCTTTCAAGGTCGCCGTAGCCGTATTCAACACCGACAAAATCGACACCGCAAAGTTTTGCGCCCTTTGTGTCAAACCAAGTGTCACCTATCATGACGATATTCTCTCTGTCATTTTCAAGGCTGCCGCCAAGTCTTTCAACAGCATACGGAATAAGGTCTTTTTATCTTTTCTGCTGCCGTCAAGTGTTGAACCGCAGATTGCGTCAAACATATCATGCACACCGAGAAGGTCTGTAATTTCTTCGGCAAACTTTTCATACTTTGACGAACACACGGCAAGCCTTGCACCGCTGTTTTTAAGCTCTGCAAGAACCCTGTCAATGCCGTCATAAAGCTTGTTCACAAGCTTGCCTTTTGTGTTGTAGTATTCACGATAAATCTCAATGCCTCTTGCCGATTCTTCCTCATTGAAATGGCAGATATTGCGGAATGTATCGAGCAACGGCGGTCCGATGTACAATGTGTAATCGTCAAGATTCGGCAACGGCTTGCCCATACTTTTAATTGCGTTTTCAAGTGACTCTCTTATGCCCAATGCGCTCTCGCTGATTGTGCCGTCAAGGTCAAACAGATAATATTTGTACTTATTCATCAAACTTGCTGTCCGCCTTCATCTGAAATTTTTCTGATTTTACGCTTACTCTTGTGTGAGTGCCTCTTGCGATTTCACCCTTTTTATCTTCGGCAAAAACTTCAAAATTAAACATTCTGCCGTCAACGCTTTTGAGAACGGCTGTTGCCGTAACCTCAGCACCGAGAGGAGTAGGGCTTGTGTGTTCAATTGAAATCATTGTACCTACTGTTGTAAGCTCATCGTTGTCAAGAACCTTGTCTGCAAGAGCTGCGGCGGCATTTTCCATAAGAGCCACAACGCACGGAGTTGCAAGCACACAAAGACTGCCGCTGCCCATTGAAACGGCAAGATTTTCTTCTTCCACCTTAATTGTTACAGAATATGTATTTATTTCGCTCATAAAAATTTCCTTTCTTATTGTTTAAAAGCAATTTTATGTGATATACTTAACAAAGTGTGCATTACTCGTCTGTGAATTGACAGAGTAAGTATCCATACGATATAATAATACAATATTCAGTGAAAATAGGCAAGCATTGCCCGAATATTATTTGAGGTGAAAATAAATGAAACTCGGAATCGTCGGACTTCCAAATGTCGGCAAAAGTACACTTTTTAACTCAATTACAGATGCAGGTGCTCAAAGTGCAAACTATCCTTTCTGTACAATTGACCCTAATGTCGGTGTTGTTGCAGTTCCGGACAAAAGACTTGATAAACTTGCGGAAATGTATGATCCTGACAAATATACTCCTGCATCAATTGAATTTGTAGATATTGCAGGTCTTGTTAAGGGTGCATCTAAGGGCGAGGGACTCGGCAACAAGTTCCTTTCAAACATCCGTGAGGTTGATGCTATCGTTCATGTTGTCCGTTGCTTTGAAAACGATGACATTATCCATGTTGAAGGCAACATCAACCCTGCCCGTGACATTGAAACAATTAATCTTGAGCTTATTCTCTCCGATGTTGAAATGCTCGAACGCAGAATTGACAAGACAAAGAAAATGCTCAAGGGCGATAAAAAGTATCAGAAAGACATCGACCTTTTTTGAAAGAGTTCTTGCCGCACTCAACGAGGGCAAGCCTGCAAGAAGTGTTGAATGTGACGATGACGAAAAGGCAATTCTTTCAGAGGTTGCGCTTCTCACAAACAAGCCTGTTATCTATGCCGCAAATATGAGTGACGAGGATTTCTCAAACGGCATCGACTCAAACGAGGGCTACAAGGCTGTTCAGAAGATTGCCGCCGAGGAACACGCCGGCGTTCTTCCGATCTGTGCTCAGATTGAGGAAGAAATCGTTGAAATGGACAAGGAAGAAAAGGAAATGTTCCTTGCCGATATGGGACTTGAAGAAAGCGGTCTTGACAGACTTATCAAGGAATGCTATGCACTTCTCGGACTTATCTCCTACCTTACAGCCGGCAAACAGGAGGTTCGTGCATGGACAATCAAAAAGGAACAAAAGCACCTCAGGCAGCAGGCAAAATTCACTCGGATTTTGAGCGTGGATTTATCAGAGCCGAGGTTATCGCATATGACGACCTTATCGCCTGCGGAAGTATGACAGCCGCAAAAGAAAAAGGTCTTGTCCGCAGTGAAGGCAAGGACTATGTTATTAAAGACGGCGATGTCGTTCTTTTCAGATTCAATGTTTAATTAAATCATTACAATTGATGACGGTTACGAATATTTTCGCAGCCGTCATTTTTTGATGTCACACATTTCTCCTTTTGCAATAATATGTAGTGTAAACGAAAGGAGGTAAGCGTATGTGTAACTTTGGTAACGGCAACGGTTGCTGCTCATGGATTATTCTTCTTATCATCGTTCTCTGCTGTTGCGGCGGAAACAACGGCGGCTGTGGTTGTGACAACAACAGCTGTGGCTGCGGCTGCTGATAAAGCACGCTGACTAAAGCCCCATTCGGCTTATTGCTGAGGATGTTTTAATATAAAAAGGGCGGCTGCCGTTTTTTGCGATATCCGCCCTTTGCTTTTTATTCAATTGAACGGTACATACAAAAACGGTCGGCTTGAACAAACCGACCGTTAATATTTTGCAATTATTAAATTAATTCAGAAATTATTTGTCCTCTTTAACAACATCTCTGACAACCTTTGCAATGTGCGGCTGTGTCAGACCGAATTTGTCAAGAAGCTCAAGAGCCGGACCGCTGTAACCGAAACGATCGTTCACACCGATCTTTGTAACCTTAACAGGACACTCTGCACTTACAACATCACAAACAGCGTCACCGAGACCGCCGATAACATTGTGTTCCCCAACGGTGATAATTCTGCCTGTTTCCTTTGCTGCCTTAATTATAATATCCTTATCAATAGGCTTGATTGTGTGAATGTTAATAAGACGAGCGTTGATGCCCTCAGCCTCAAGTTCCTTAACAGCCTTTAAAGCCTCGTTTACAACAAGTCCTGTTGCAATAACAGCCACATCGTTACCCTCATGGAGAGTAATACCCTTGCCAAGCTCAAATGTATAGGTATCGGGATCATTAAAACTGTCAACAGCAAGTCTGCCGAGACGGATATAAACAGGACCGTTGTACTCAATTGCAGCCTTTGTAGCGGCCATCATTTCGTAGTGATCGGCAGGGTTAAGGACAACCATACCCGGAATTGTACGCATAATACCGATATCTTCAAGGCACTGATGAGTAGCACCGTCTTCACCTGTTGAAATACCTGCGTGACTGCCGGCAATTTTAACATTAAGATGAGGGTAAGCAACCGAGTTGCGAATCTGCTCAAATGCTCTGCCTGTTGCAAACATTGCAAATGATGCGGCAACCGGAATTTTGCCTGCCGCTGCCATACCTGCCGCAACGCCTACCATATTGCCCTCGGCAATACCGCAGTCAAAAAATCTTTCGGGAAACTCTTTTTTAAAAATTCCTGTCTTTGTAGCAGCTGCGAGGTCTGCATCAAAAACAATAATGTCCTTATTTGTCTTTGCAAGCTCACAAAGAGCCATGCCAAAGCTTTCTCTTGTAGCCTTTTTAATTACCTGTGCCATCAGCAGTTGCCCTCCAATCTGTCAATTTCAGCCTGAAGCTCGGCAGTAGCCTGTTCATACTGTTCCTTGTTGGGAGCAGTGCCGTGCCAGCCAACCTGATTTTCCATAAATGAAACGCCCTTGCCCTTGATTGTCTTGGCAAGAATTGCAGTAGGCTTGCCCTTTACTGTCTTAGCCTTTTCGAGAGCCGATTCAATCTGATTGAAGTCGTGACCGTCAATTTTGATTACTTCAAAGCCAAAGCTTTCAAACTTTTTATCAAGAGGCTCAATGCCTGCAACCTCTTCAACAGTACCGTCAATCTGAAGTCCGTTCTGGTCAACAATTACAACGAGATTGTCAAGCTTGTTGTGAGCTGCAAACATTGCAGCCTCCCAAACCTGACCTTCTTCAACTTCACCGTCACCGAGAACTGTATATGTGCGATAGCTCTTGTTATCAAGCTTAGCCGCAAGTGCCATACCGCAGGCAGCCGAAATGCCCTGACCGAGTGAGCCTGTACTCATATCAATACCGGGAGTACCCTTCATATCGGGATGTCCCTGAAGCATAGCGCCTACATGACGGAGCTTTGTAAGCTCGTCCCATTCAAAAAGCCCTTGAGTGCAAGTGTTGCATAAAGAGCCGGACAGCAGTGACCTTTTGAAAGAACAAAACGATCTCTGTCCTGCATATCGGGATTTTTAGGATCAACATTCATTTCCTTAAAGTAGAGATATGTGAAAATATCTGCTGCCGAAAGCGATCCCGGGATGACCTGATTTGGCGTGGTAAGTGCCGAGAATTGCGCCCATTCTTGACCTTGCGGCAAGAATTCGGAGCTGCTTGATTTCTGAACTGTCCATTTAATAAACCATTCCTTTCAGAATTTTGCGTAATACATGACCGTGTTATACACACCTATCTTAATTATACACAATCCAACGCAAATTTCAACAATTTTTTCGGATTTTCCAAAAATCGGATAAATTCCTTAAATTCGCCCTTGAAAAAATAATTTTTTATGATATAATAAGCAAAGTAAAATACGATTAAATCTAAACTTTTGTAAAAGCATATTTATAAAAACCGTTTGGAGGGAACAGCAATGCTGCTTGCGGCCGATGTCGGAAACACCAATGTCAAGCTCGGCATTTTTGACGGAGATAATTTAAAATTCAAACTCCGTTTTTCAACCGATGAAAACAAAACAAGCGACGAGCTTGCCGTTGAACTTTTCACATTTTTGCAGATTTACAACATCGACGCAAAAAGCATTGACGGCGCTATTATAAGCTCTGTTGTTCCGAAATTTACATATAATCTCAGAAGTGCGATTATGACCGTTACAGGCAAAAAAGTCTGCTCATCGGTCCGGGACTCAAGACAGGTCTTGACATCAAGATAGAACATCCCGAAACCTTGGGTGCCGATATCGTTGCCGGCTGTGTGGGAGCGTGTGAAAAATACGGCGGTCCCTCTCATTATGATTTTTATGGGAACTGCAACCGCAATTGTCTATGTTGACGCAAGCAACGCATATCACGGCGGTGCAATTGCCCCCGGTATGGGAATTTCGCTTGACGCACTCACAAATCACGGCGCATTGCTGTCATCGGTTGATATGAAAGCTCCAAAGAAGGTAATTTCGTCAAACACATCCGACTGCATTCGTTCGGGAATTATGTTCGGAACAGCCTGTATGCTTGACGGAATGGTTGATATGTTTACCGAGGAATGCAAGGCAGAATGCAAGGTTATTGCAACAGGCGGTCTTGCTCCGCTTGCAATCAAAAACTGCCGTCACGATATTATCTTTGATGAGAATATTATTCTTGACGGACTCAAAATTATTTACGAGAGAAATAAAAAATAAAGACAATTTAATATACAACTTGTTTTTGAATTATTAATTTGATGCAACGGGGTTCTCCCCTTGTAAATATTATTTGCGTTTCACCTGCGGAAAATGAGCAGGGAAACAGCAGGAGGAATTTTTTATGAATAAGACAGGAAACTTTTCAAAGGTGCAAAGAATGGTTATTCTTGCAGTGCTTATCGCATTGACACTTGTAATGGCGCTCACACCGCTCGGATATCTGAAGATCGGTGCGCTTTCCATTTCATTCCTTTGCATTCCGATTGCAATCGGTGCAACCGTTCTCGGTCCTACAGCAGGATTGATTCTCGGCACACTCTTTGGTATCACAAGCTTTGTACAATGCTTTGGTATGGACGCATTCGGCACGGCAATGCTTTCAATCAACTGGTTTTACACCTTTATCATTTGTGTTGTTGCACGAGCTCTTATGGGTTGGTTCACAGGACTTATCGCAAAAGGTCTGGGCAAGGTGTTTGAAGGTAAAACTGTAGGCAAGTTCAATCTTAACGACCTTATTGCTACTATACTCTGCCCTGTTATGAACACAGCCTTCTTCCTTGGCTTTATGGCAATCCTTTTCGGCAGTATCGAAGTTATGGGACTTAATGTAATCACAGCCGTGGTTATCCCTGCTCTTTCAATCAACTGCATTCTTGAAATCATTGCTTGCTTTGTTGTCGGTTCGGCAGTAAGCATTGCAGTCAAGAAAATTGTTGCGGCAAACAAAAGTAAATAATTAACATTCAAAAACGGGCGATTTTGTTTAGAATCGTCCGTAATTTTTACATTAAATTTTAAAATCGGTGATGTTATGCAAAAGAAAATTATTGAACTTTTAACAAAAACAGACGGCTATGTTTCGGGCAGTGAAATTTCCGAACAGCTGGTGTGTCAAGACAGGCAGTGTGGAAAGCAATCAACGGACTTAAGGAGCAGGGTTACACAATTGACTCTGTAACAAACCGTGGATACCGCCTTGTTGCCTATCCCCCACACCTCAACGAGCCTGCAATCGAAAAATACCTGAAAACCTCCGTAATCGGTAAAAACCTCATCGTCCTTGACGAGGTTGGTTCAACAAACGATTACCTCAAAAAGCTGGGTGCAGACGGTTGCGAAAACGGCACGGTTGCCGTTGCCAGAGAACAAACTCAGGGCAAGGGCAGACTCGGCAGAGTTTGGAAAGCAAAAAAGGATGACAGCATCACATTTTCGTTTTTGTTAAGACCAAAGATTGCCCCGTCAGAGGTATCGTCAATCACCCCTCTTGCAGGTCTTGCGGTCTGCAAGGCAATCAGAGAATTCACGGGACTTGACTGCCGTATAAAATGGCCGAACGATATCATCATCGGCAAGAAAAAGCTTGTCGGTATTTTAACCGAAATGAGTGCCGAATTTGACGCCGTAGAATATGTAATTACAGGCATCGGAATCAATGCCGATACTCAGGATTTTCCCGATGACATAAAGGAAAAGTCAACTTCAATTTATCTTGCAACAGGCGGCCATTTTGACAAGAACAAATTCTTTGCCTGTGTGCTTAACCACATTGAAGAGGAATTCATCAAAAACGATTTAAAGCTTTCCCCTGTCGCATTAAAGGAATACACAAGCCTTTGCGCAACAGTCGGCAGAGATATAACATTCACCAAAGACGGAAAGTCCGTTACCGCAAAAGCTGTGGGAGTAAACCCTGACGGCGAGCTTATTGCAGAGCTTCCCGACAAAACCACCAAACTTATCAATTCAGGCGAAGTCACCGTACAAGGCATTTATTAACGGCGTGTCGCCGTACCCCGTTCGTGCAGACAGTTTTACAAATGCAAAGCTATAAATGCCCGAGCGCAACATTTCCGATTACGGTAAGTCATCTATCGTCTGCGTGTCGCCGTCCCCCTTTCGTGCAAACAGTTTTGCAAATGCAAAGCTATAAATGCCCGAGCGTAACATTGCCAATTATATTTTAATGTCACAATGCTACTGCCATACAGTAGTGGCGAAAATAACAATACAATATTATTGCGTACTACACCGCACAAACAACAAGGACATCCGAAAAACGGATGTCCTTAGTTTTTATATAAAATATTCGGTTATAAATTACTTGAAGTATTTTACGCCGCTTTCAAAAATCTGCTGGTCTTTTGCAAAAGGAACATTTTTGTAAAGGTTTTCGCCCTTTCTCTCGCTGTGTCCCATTTTACCGAGAACTCTGCCGTCAGGTGATGTGATACCCTCAATTGCGCAAACAGAACCGTTGAGGTTGAACTCAATGTCGCTGCTTGGGTTGCCGGCAAGGTCAACATACTGTGTTGCAATCTGACCGTTCTTTGCAAGTTCTTTTACAGTTTCAACATCAGCCATAAATCTGCCCTCGCCGTGTGACACGGGAACAGCAAACACATCGCCTGCGTTGACATTTGCAAACCACGGTGACTTAACGGAAGTAACTCTTGTATAAGCCATATGTGAAATATGTCTGCCGATTGTGTTGAATGTGAGCGTCGGGTCATTTGCTTTAAGCTCTCTGATTTCGCCGTAAGGAACAAGTCCGAGCTTGATAAGAGCCTGGAACCCGTTACAGATACCGAGCATAAGACCGTCACGATTCTTGAGAAGGTTGTTAACCTGCTCTGCAATTCTCGGGTTGCGGAATGTTGTTGCAATAAACTTACCTGAACCGTCAGGCTCGTCACCGCCTGAGAAACCGCCCGGAAGCATAATCATCTGTGACTTTGCAATGAGCTTTTCCATTTCGTCAATTGTTTCTTCAATATCGTTTGAAGAAAGGTTCTTGACGATAAGCATTTCAACATTTGCACCTGCTTTTTCAAATGCTCTTGCCGTATCAACCTCGCAGTTTGTACCCGGGAATACAGGGATAAATACAGTAGGCTTTGCAACCTTGATTGCAGGTGAAGATGTATTTCTCTCGCTGTAAAGCGGAACATCAACTTCGATTTCAGGCACTTCAGCCTTTGTCGGGAATACCTTTTCAAGCGGAGCAGTCCACTTTTCGAGTAGTGCGGAAAGTTCGATTTCCTTGCCGTTTACCGTAATCTTTGCATCGTTCGTAACAGTACCGAGGTCATAGTGAAGAACATCGTTTGAAAGCTCTGCACCGTCTGCAAGTTCGATAACAAGCGAACCCGAAAGCGGAGCGAAAAGCTCGTCATTTGTGAGTTCGTTTGCAAACTTAAAGCCAAAACCGTTACCGAAGCAAGCCTTACATACGCTTGCGGCAGTACCGCCCTCTTTAACAACCGATGCAGAAAGCACCTTGCCGTCCTCGCAGAGAGCATAAACAGCGTTGTACATTTCGATAAGCTTATCCCATACAGGCATAAGTGTTTCTTTATTTTCGGGAACGGGAACAAAGATAACCTTTGAACCTGCGTTCTTGAATTCTGTTGAAATTGTCTTTGATGCCTTTGTCATTGCTACGGCAAAGCTTACGAGTGTAGGTGGTACATCTAAATCCTCGAATGAACCTGACATACTATCCTTACCACCGATTGACGGAAGTCCGAGCTTGAGTTGAGCCTGCATAGCACCGAGGAGTGCTGCGGCAGGTTTACCCCAACGGGAAGGAACATCTTTAAGTCTTTCAAAATATTCCTGGAATGTAAGTCTTGCTGTCATCGGGTTTGCGCCGATTGCAAGCAGCTTTGAAAGCGACTCAACAACTGCATAAGCCGAGCCGTGGAACGGACTCCAGCGTGAAACGCCGGGAATATAGCCGTAACTCATTGCTGTTGCATCGTCTGTTTCGCCCTTCTCAAGCGGAATCTTTGCAGCCATAGCCTCCTGAGGAGTGAGCTGATTCTTACCGCCGAACGGCATAATTACCGTAGCCGCACCGATTGATGCGTCAAATCTTTCTGCAAGACCAATCTGTGAGCAAACTTCAAGTCTTGACATATTTTCAAGGAATGCCTCGTCAGCAGGCATATCTTTAAGCTTTGCGGGAGCAACCTTACGGTAGCAGCCTTCCCACTTCAGGAGCCTCGATATAAGCCTTGGCAACCTGAGTAACACCGTTTGTGTTGAGGAACTCACGGCTGAGGTCAACGATTGTGTCGCCTCTCCAGTTCATTGTAAGACGAGGACTTTCGGTTACAACCGCAACGGCTGTAGCCTCAAGGTTTTCTTTTGATGCAAGTGAAATAAACTTGTCAACATCTTTTTTATCGAGAACAACAGCCATTCTTTCCTGACTTTCGGATATAGCAAGCTCCGTACCGTCAAGGCCGTCATATTTCTTTGTTACCTTGTCGAGGTCAACCGTAAGACCGTCGGCAAGTTCACCGATAGCAACGCAAACACCGCCTGCACCGAAGTCGTTACATCTCTTGATGAGCTTTGCAGTTTCGGGGTTGCGGAACAAACGCTGAATTTTTCTTTCTGTCGGAGGATTACCCTTCTGAACCTCTGCACCACAGGTTTCGATTGAGTTTTCATCGTGAGCCTTTGAAGAACCTGTTGCACCGCCGCAGCCGTCACGGCCTGTTCTTCCGCCGAGAAGTACGATTACATCATCGGGGAGAGGAGTTTCACGGATAACATTTTCCTTTGGAGATGCGCCGATAACAGCACCGATTTCCATTCTCTTTGCAACATAGCCCTGATCGTAAAGCTCGGTTACCTGACCTGTTGCAAGACCGATCTGGTTACCGTATGAGCTGTAACCCTGAGCGGCACCTGTTGTAATTTTGCGTGAAGGGAGCTTGCCGTGCATTGTATCCTTGAAAGGAATTGTCGGATCGCCCGAGCCTGTAACACGCATAGCCTGATAAACATATGCTCTGCCTGAAAGCGGATCACGGATTGCACCGCCAAGACAGGTTGCGGCACCACCGAAAGGCTCAATTTCTGTTGGGTGGTTATGTGTTTCGTTCTTGAACTGAACGAGCCACTTTTCTGTCTTGCCATCTATAGTAACGGGAACCTGAATTGAGCAGGCATTGATTTCTTCACTTTCGTCAAGGTCGGGAATGAGTCCTTTTTCTTGAGTGACTTCATACCGATGAGAGCCATATCCATAAGTGAAACGATTCTCTTTGTATCCTTGCCGTAAACCTCGTCACGGGTTGCATAATACTCGCTGAGTGCGTCCTCGATAACCTTGCCGAGAGCAGACTTTTCAATCTCAATCTCTTCAAGTCTTGTGAGGAATGTTGTGTGACGGCAATGGTCCGACCAGTATGTGTCAATTACACGAAGTTCTGTAACCGACGGATCACGGTGCTCTGTATCTCTGAAGTAATCACGGCAGAACTTGAGGTCTGCAAGTGTCATTGCAAAACCCATTGAATCGTAATACTTCTGCATCTCATCGTCATTCCAGCCGTTGAAGCCCTCTACCCTCTTAACATTTTCGGGAACGGGAATTTCCATATCAAGAGTCTTTGGCTTTTCAAGAGATGCAAGACGGCTTTCAACAGGGTTGATGAGGTACTCCTCAACCTTTACAAGCTCTTCATCTGTAATATTGCCCTTGAGAGCAATTACTCTTGCTGTAAGAACCTTGCAACGCTCACCCTGAGTAAGAAGCTGAACGCACTGCTCGGCAGAGTCGCCGCGCTGATCGTACTGACCGGGGAGATACTCCATTGCGAATACCTTCCAGCCGTCCTCAACGGGGAGAGTTTCTTCATAGATTACATCGGCGTTAGGCTCTGACAAAACAATGGTTTTCGCCTTGTCATATTCTTCCTTAGTAAGTCCCTCAAGATCGTAACGCACAATGTAACGAAGATCTTCGACAGACTTCATACCGAGGTTGTGGCGGATGTCCCAAAGTGTCTGCTTTGCAAGAACATTGAAGCCATCCTTTTTTTTTCAACAAAAATTCTGATTACTTCTGACATAATTCATTCACCTGCTTAATTAAGATATAAAACAAAATAAATCCCGTCTGATAACCTGTATCACATCACATAATACCACATTTGACTATTTTTTTATTTCATTTAAGGCATTAAAAGGTATTCTGTAAAAGTAAAATTAAATGCACACAGAAAAAGCGGTCAGACAAAGCAAAATGCCGTCTGACCGCACAATATAATCATATTTAATCGCCTTTGAGAAAATCTTTGTAAAATTCCTCAAAACTGCCGTTTTTTGTAGTCTGAATAATCCTTATTATCTCTGTTCACAATTGTGTCGGTAATAAGGTATGTATCAAAGCCGAGTTTTGCGCTGCACAAATCCTCGTCAACATCGTTGCCGATCATAATGCTGTCTTCGGGCTTGATATCCTGCTTTTTGCAGATTTCTTCAAAATATTTCAGATTCGGCTTGCAGCAACCAAAGTTTTCGTATGTTGTAACAAGTTCAAAATCGTCGGGAGAAACTCCTGCCCATTCAAGTCTGCGTTTTGTTGCAACAAACGGAAAAATCGGATTTGTTGCGGCAATAAGTCTGCCGCCGTTTTTCTTTATGAAATCAATACTTTTCTTTGCATAAGGAGTAAAGCTTGTAGCGTCTTTCGGAACGATAAACTCGTTTTCGTAATAATCGGTAAAAAGGTCATCAAACTTTTCAAGGTCGGCACCGCTGACTTTGCCCGCTGTTTCCCAGAAAACTTCACGGTTTGTACGGCTGTTATCGTTCTTTGTCATAGCGTCAGTGCCTGCCCACATCGCCTTTATAAGGGCGTCGGGTTCGATTTTTATAACAGGAGTGCAACGCTTGCAGAGCGATGAAAAATACAGCTTTACGAATTTTTCCATGTCCATGGGAAGCAAAGTTCCGTCCAAATCAAAAAGATAATTTTTATACATTAACATACCGTTCCTTTCAATTTATGCACAAATATTATACAAAATTTCGATTTGGATTGCAAGGAAAAAATTTTCGGTATATACTATAGTCATTAAAAAACGAGGTGATAAGATGAAAATAGTTTTAACAGACGCACAGACTGTTCTTGACGATATTGTAAATGCCGATGCGCTTAATCGGTTCGGTGAGGTTGAGTCGTTCGGTCTTTTGAAATATGAAGAAGTTGCGGAGAAAATTGCAGATGCAGATATCGTTGTGTGCAACAAAACTCTGCTTGATTCGCACACAATGCGACTTGCGAAAAATCTGAAATATATAGGACTTTTTTGCAACAGGCTACAACAACATTGACCTTGACTACTGCACCAAAAACGGCATAACCGTCTGCAACGCAGGTTCATATTCAACAAATGCGGTTGCACAGCACACATTTGCACTCATTCTTGAACATTTCAATCACACTGCGGAATATAATCGGTTTGTTCAGGACGGCAAGTGGAAAAGAAGCAAAACTTTTTCACCGTTTGTATATCCGCTGAATGAACTTGCAGGCAAAACACTCGGCATTGTCGGACTCGGAAACATCGGAAAGGCTGTTGCAAAAATTGCAAGCGCTTTTGATATGAATGTAATCGCATCGAGCAGAACTCCGAAAAATATTGACGGAATCAAAGATGTTTCATTTGACGAACTTCTTGAAACAAGCGACATTGTAAGCGTTCATTGTCCGCTAAATCCACAGTCGGAAAATATGTTTGACAAAAATGCCTTTGCCAAAATGAAACAGGGGGCATTGTTCGTAAACACGGCAAGAGGCGGTGTTATGGTTGAAGAAGATTTGCTTGAGGCACTCGAAAGCGGTCACCTCGGCGGTGCGGCAATCGACACCCTCAAGGTTGAGCCTATGGTTGAGGACTGCATTCTTATGGGTGCAAAAATTGCATCATCACCCCCCACATTGCATGGGCGCCCGTTGAAACCAGAGAACGCCTTATGGGCATAGTCTCGGACAACATCAAAAATTTTCTGAACGGAACTCCGACAAATAAAGTAAATTAACGGCGAGTAAGTAATGACACAAATTATATATTAAGATATATTTTATAAATGTCACAATATAATTGACCTACTGTAGGGGCGAACCGTGTTCGCCGCTACAAAATAACGGTAATTCTATTCTATTTATATAATTGGATTTATCCATATCATTGTACGACGATTACTTGCGGGCGGATAATATCCGCTTCTACAGAATAACAATCATGTCATCAAACAGAAACAACCGCCCACCTTTCGGTGAGCGGTTGTTTTGTGTAGTGTAGTATTAGGAAATTGGGATTAGATTACAATTACTGCTGTCTTTCGCAATAACTTGAGAGGCCTGTGTTAGGATCTGTGTATTTGAGCATATCATTGTCAGCGTCATATGTGTAGTTAAACTTCTGTTCGCCTACTGTCATAACGAGATCTGTACCCTCAAATGTGTAGTTGCCCGAAACAGTCACACCGCTCATTTCGCCTGAGAATGTACCGTCATCTGCAAATGTGTATGTACATTTCAAAGTTTCGGGGTCAACACCGTTTGCTGTTGCGTAGTCATCAATCGAAACCGCTTTACCGTCTGTACCCTCAAGTGCTGTTACAGTCCAAGTACCTACCACGCTTGCCGATGAATCGCCGTCCTTTGAATCAGCGGCGCTGTCATCTGCGCTGTTTGCATTGTCGTCAGCAGTCTGTGTTGCCGAACTTTCGTTTTTTTGCTTGACGAGTCACCGTCATTACCGCAACCTACAAGACCTACTGTACCTACCATACAAATTGCAAGCAATAAAGCTAACTTCTTGATTTTTTTTCATAGTTGATTACCTCTTTCCGATATTTTTTACTTTCCGATTTTGATTTACGGAAACACCGCAATTTTCGTGTTTCGCTTTTATCACCTCAATGATAGCCAATTTAATGCAACATTTCAACAAATTGGCACAAACATCAATCTTTTGGCAAAAACATATGACAATCGGATATAATATTTTTCAAATTTATGGTATAATCTAAGTGCAGTTAATCATTGCTCCGAATTAATTTATTTCAAAGGAGGCGATATCTTGAAAATTGCAGTTATTGACGACGAAAAGCCTCAGGCAGACATTCTCTACTCAATCTGCAACGCATATTTTGGCGGACACAAGCAAAATGTGCAGATTGATTGTTTTCCTGACGGAATAGCTTTTTTTCATTCAAGGAAAACACCTACAAAATAGCCTTTGTAGATATTTTTATGGAGAAGATGAACGGCATTGCCGTGGCTGAAAAGCTTCGTGAAAAAGACCGTAATATTCTTATTGTATTTGTCACAACAAGCCCCGATTTTATGATGCAGGCATTTTCCGTTCACGCTTTTCATTACATAACAAAGCCCTACAAAGCTGAGCAGATTTACAAGGTACTTGATGATGCCTCGTCATATGTATCGGATAATTCAAAATACATTGAAGTTATGTGTGACCGCCGAAACACGCTGATTTCGCTTAAGGAAATTGTTTCTGTTGAATCCGACGCACATTATATCAACATAGGTGTTGTTTCGGGACTTAGATATCGCACACGAATGACCATTGCAGAGTTTCTCAAGCTTGCAGACAACGGTGAAAGATTCCCGATTAAAATTCGTGAAAAAACTCGGATTGAACAGAGTATCCGTGAATATATGTTCAAAAAAATCAGAGAAAACCAGCGGAGGTGAACATGGACGCATTCATAAAATTTCTTCAGGCATTTTTCAGCTTTGTCATAATAATACCGTTAAGTTTATTCTGCCTTTTACCGTTAAAAAATCAATTAACATACCCGATTTCAAAGATAGTAACGCTCTTTTTTTGTGTTCATTTTTCATACTCGGTTCTCTCTCGTCAATTGTGATGACGGCTTTTGACATTCAGAATTTAAACTTTGTTCTCTTCCCCGACCTTGTAATATTTTTTCTTCCTTATTAAAAGCGTTACAAAGGCCGGAACAGCACGCTGTTTGTTTGTTTTTATAAGTGTGTGCTGTTTGATTTCATTCTTTTCTCTGTATGCATATTTTATCAACTCATTTTTTCAGAAAGAAATCTCACGAGGAGTTAACACCTCATATAGCCTGATTCAAATGGGGCTTTCGGTTGCGGCAATGGGAGCGCTTGTTCCGCTTACAAAATACTATGCATGGATGATTGACAACATAAATATCGGCAAGGTGTGGTATTTGTTTTCAATTTTGCCCATTGCACTTATGGTGTCAAACATCTATACCATACCGATTTCCTACGCAAATATTCGTGTTGGAAAGGTTTATGCAAAAGGATTCATCATTACAATATTTGAGCTTGCATTGTATCTTATAGTATTCATATTATTCTACATTTTCAGCAAGACTACTATTGAAAAAACAAAGCTTACAGAACGAAACAACATTCTTGAAATTCAGAAAAAGTTACACAGAATCGTTGCAGTCGTACATAAAATACACCTCAAAAAGCAAGGCATGATTTTAAACATTCAGTTCATGTTATGAGTCGACTTGCAGATGAAGGAAATCTTTCGGCGCTGAAAGACTACATTGCCCAGTATGAAAATTCGCTGACTGTAACAGCACCTGTGCGAATCTGCAAAAGTGACGCACTCAATGCTTTGTTCAACCACTACCGTCAACAGGCGATTGAGAACAATGTTGACATTAACTGGCGGATTGATTTGCCCGACAAATCGAGAATTCTTGATGTTGACCTCTGCAGTATTTTCGGCAACATACTTGAAAACGCAATTGACGGTTGCTGTACCGTAGAAGAAGGCAAAAGATATTTTAACCTGACTTCCGAAATAAAAGGTGACTGTTTGTACATTGTTTCAACAAACAACTACGGCAAGCCTTTGGAAATGGACGGCGAAACTTATTCGTCCACAAAGCATCAGGGCAAGGGCATCGGACTTCACTCCATGAAGAGCATAACCGAAGTCTATGACGGAATTTTTGATGCAGGCAACAATAACGGTGAATTTTTCGTTGACATAATGCTTAAATATTAAACTTATTAAACTCAAAAAAGGGTATGCATTCTCGCATACCCCTCTTTGTTATAAAAGTTCCAAACAAAAAACACGCTCTGCAAAATGCAAAGCGTGTTTTGATTTTGTTTTGTTGTTATCAGTTGTTACCGACAACAAGTTTCTGGATTTCTGTGGCATCCACGACATTGATTTCACCGTCATGGTTGTAATCCGCAAGTTCTCTCTGAACATCAGAAAGTGTTGAAATTGAAACAATGTACTTGCTGATTTCAGTTGCGTCAATAACATCAACATGACCGTCAAGGTTTACATCGCCGATCATATACGGAGTATCATTGTTGTTGTCATTGCTCGGCTGTGTAGTTACAGGAGCTGTTGTTGCCTGTACCGTAGTAGGCTGTACTGTTGCAGCAGGAACAGTTGTCGCAGGCTGTGTAGCCTTGGCTGTTGTCGGCTGAACAGTTGCCTTTGCAGTAGTCGGCTGAACCGTGGCTTTGGCTGTGGTAGGCTGTACATTAGGTTTTGCTGTTGTTGGCTGTACCGTTGATGAAGAAACAAAAGTACAGAACTCAAGAGCAACCCAACCTGTCTTGCCGTTGTACGAGGTGTAACCCCATGTGTAACCGCCGGCTGTTGAAACCTTTGTTACATTAAGACACTCTATCCAGCTGAGCTACCAGCGCATATGCGGTTAATTATTAACCGCAAGTAGTATATTACCACATTCTTTTATAAAAAGCAAGTGTTTTTTGAAATTTTTTAAATTTTATCATCAAAAAATGCAAAAAATGCTCTGTATGCCATATATACATCAATTTTTGATACGATTTCAAACGGTGCGTGCATACAAAGTACAGGCACACCGAGGTCAACTACATCAACATTCATATTGGCAACATATTTTGCGATTGTTCCGCCGCCGCCCATATCAACTTTACCGAGTTCGCCGACTTGCCACATTACATTGTTTTTCTCAAGCAAAGATCTTACCTTGCCCATATACTCGGCAGACGCATCGGAAGTATCGTACTTTCCACCGTGACCTGTGTATTTTGAAATTACAACGCCTTCGTTAATATAGCAAGAGTTCTTTGCTTCGTAAGCGGATGCATATGTTGGGTCATAAGCTGCGCTTACATCTGCCGAAAGACAGGTGCTCTTAGACAGTGCTTTGTAGCCGTCAATACCGTCCTGCTTTGCAAGGTCATATATAAAGTAACGCAAAAAGTCGCTCTGCATACCTGTATTGCCGTCGCTGCCTGTTTCTTCTTTATCTGTAAGATAAGTAACGCAGGTCTGCTCCGGAGTTTCAACATCAAGCGAAGCCATTAATGCAGGGTAAGCGCAAACCTTATCATCGTGACCGTAACCGCCGATCATACTTGCGTCAAAGCCGATATCTCTTGCTTTGAATGACGGAATAAGACAAAGTTCTGCCGAAAGGAAATCTCCCTCAACTATGCCGTATTTCTTATTGAGAATTGACATTACATTGAGTTTTACAAGGTCTTTTTCTTCATTGCCGTCTTCGTACGGACGAGAGCCGACAAGAACATTGAGATCCTCACCTGTAAATACCTTTGCAAGCGGCTTTGAAACCTGGTCTTTAGCAAGGTGTGGAAGCAAATCAGTAACGCAAAAACAAGATTCGTTTTCATCGTCACCCCAAGTAATGTTTACCTTTGTGCCGTCAAGTTTTACAACTGTGCCGTGGAGTGAGAGGGGAAGTGCTGTCCACTGATATTTTTTAAGACCGCCGTAGTAATGTGTTTTGAAAAGTGCGAGGTTTGTGTCCTCATAAAGTGGATTCGGCTTTAAATCAATTCGTGGTGAGTCAATGTGAGCGATTGCAAGTCTTGCACCGTTCTTTACACCGTTTTTGCCGATAACAGCAAGTGCGATTGCTTTGTCACGGTTTACATAATACACCTTGTCACCTGCATTATATGACGCATTTTCGTTATACTCTGTAAAGCCTGCTTTCTTTGCAAGCTCAAGAGTGTAGCTTACAGCCTCACGCTCAACAGGAGAATGGTCTAAAAATTCTTTATAACCTACGCAGAAATCGTCTGCTTTTTTAATCTCTTCGGCATTGAGAGTTGCTGCGCCCTTGCTGCCTTTCATCATAATTTCTTCTTTAAGAAGTGTAGCTTTGCTTTTTTCGTCTGACATATTTATCTTCCTTTCATCAGATGTACCATATTATTTTATGAATAATATAACTCAATATACTTTGCTTTTGCGTCCGTTACCCGTTCAACATATTCTTTTGTTTCGGGATACGGTATATCTGTAAGCGTTACACCGTCGGTACTGTAATTCGGATCGTCAAGCCAGTCCGAAACCACAAATCCTGCGTTGTACGCCGCAATAGCCGATGTTTCTGTCCCATAAAAATCAAGAAAATATTTTAAAAGATAAGAGCCGTAATCTATACAGATTTCGGGGTTATACAAATCTTCTTCCGTATATTTGCCCTCACAATCTCTTACCTGCTGCAGCCATTCAAACGAACTCGGCATAACCTGCATAATTCCGCAAGCACCCGCATCCGACTGTGCGTCTGCATTAAAGCCGCTTTCCGTACGGATAACGGCATATATGAGTGATTCGTCGAGTTCGTAATCTTTTGCGGCTTTTTGAACATATTGGCTGTAATCTCTCGGATAGCTGAGTTCGAGCAGTTGTTTTTTTGCGTTGTCATAGTAATTAAATACAAACAGTGCAAGCAAGACCGCCGTTAAAACTATGCAACCGCCAACAATAAAATTTTTTCCCTTCTTTTTGGATTTCTTTTTGTATCGGGAATTTGCCGCCATTAAATCACCTGCCGTATGTATCCGAATAGCCCCTCGGCTTTGTCGATGAGTTCTTGCTTTGTGCCGTTGTTTTCAAGAATAAAGTCCGAATTATCTTTAAAATAGTTTTCGGAAAGTTGAGCGTTTATACGACTTTCCGCCATTTCTTCCGAAATTCCGTCACGCTGCATTATGCGCTGTTTGCGTATGTTTTCATCAGCCGTAACGCTTATGATATAATCGCAAATTACATTTGCTTTACTCTCAAAAAGCTGCGGTGCGTCAAATACAATGAATTTTTTATCGTTGTTGACAAGTTTTTCCGTCTTTTCAAGGAAAAGGGAAAGTACAAACGGGTGGATAAGTTTGCCGAGAACGGCGGTTTTTTCTTTTGTTGCAAATGCCCTTTGAGCAAGTTTCTTTCGGTCAAGATTTTTGTCCGGCAAAATAATGTCACTGCCAAATTCAGCCGAAAGTATCTTAAGACATACCGAGTCGGGCATATAAAGTTCCGCAACAAGCTCATCGGCATTTATTACCGCTGTGCCGTTTTTTGCAAAAACTTTTGATACAGTGCTTTTGCCTGCGCCCGTCTGCCCTGTAAGTCCTAATATTTTATATTTTTTCAAGGTCAATCACCTCATAGCCGGCGGCTCTGATAAGCCTGTTATACAGTGCCATACCTACGCCATCGCAGGACGGAAGTCTTGAGTAAGCGGTGTCAATTCCGCCGACCTCGTCAACCTCTCTCAGCATATCAAAAAGTCTGTGCGCCTGCTGTGCATAGTCTTGCCTTTTGCCGAGCGAAAATGTTTTTACCTTAAGCTGCGCAATATCTTCATCACAACAAAGTGCGGCGGTTTTGCCGTCATCCTTGCTGTTCACATAATTAATATATTCTTCGTCTGTGCCTTTAAGAAGTATAACTCTCGCTTTCGGCGAATAATGCTTGTACTTCATACCCGGGCTTGCCGCCTTTTGATTAGGGTCAAGTTTGTCGAGTACCGCCTTGTTAAGTTCGACTTCTCCGATTGTATCTCTCAATTGTTCAAGGGTGATTCCGCCCGGTCTTAACAGGCAAGGAACTTCGCCCGCAAGAGTGATAACCGTACTTTCAACGCCGACTTCACTTGCACCGCCGTCAATAATTGCCTCAATCTTACCGTTCATATCATTCATAACATGGGTTGCGGTTGTAGGACTCGGAGAACCCGAAATGTTTGCGGACGGCGCAGCGAGCGGTGTATTTGCCGCCTTAATGAGCGCTCTTGCAACAGGGTGTGACGGACAGCGAATTGCAACGGTTTCAAGACCTGCCGATACTTCGTCAGGAATAATCTCCGATTTTTTCATTATAATTGTAAGAGGGCCCGGCATAAATTTTTCGGCAAGAATTTTTGCCTTTTGGGGAATTTCGGCGACAAGACCGAATTTTTCAATATCCCCAAACTCCGCAATATGAACAATCAGCGGATTATCCATCGGTCTGCCTTTTGCCTTAAAAATTTTGGCAACGGCTTTACCGTTCAAAGCGTCTGCCGCAAGTCCGTAAACGGTTTCGGTCGGCATACCTACAAGTCCGCCGTTTCTTAGGATTTCTCCTGCTTTATTTATATTTTCCTGTGTACTGTCGAGCAATAATGTTTGCATATTGTCACCTTGCTTATGAATTTTCCATACTTTCTTTGAGTTTTTCTGCTCTGTCTGCGGTAACAAGAGCGTCTATAACTTCATCAAGATTTCCGTTTAATATATCCTCAAGTTTGTAAAGCGTAAGTCCGATTCTGTGGTCGGTCAGTCTGCCCTGCGGATAGTTGTAGGTTCTAATTCTTTCACTTCTGTCGCCCGTGCCGACCTGTGACTTACGGTTAGCGGCAATTTCACTCGCCTGCTTATCCTGCTTTTCTTTTAAAAGTCGGCTCTTGAGCACCTTGAGCGCTTTATCTTTGTTTTTGTACTGACTTCTTTCGTCCTGACACTCAACAACCGTACCTGTCGGCAAATGAGTAATACGGATAGCCGAACTTGTTTTGTTGATATGCTGACCGCCTGCGCCGCTTGAACGGAAAGTATCTATTTTCAAATCTTTAGGGTCAATTTCAAGCTCCACATCTTCCGCCTCGGGAAGAACGGCAACGGTTGTGGTAGAAGTATGCACTCTGCCCTGGCTTTCGGTTTCGGGCACACGCTGAACACGGTGTACACCGCTTTCGTATTTAAAGCGTGAGTAAGCACCCTCGCCCTCAATCATAAAAGAAATTTCTTTATAGCCGCCGAGCTCGGTTTCGTTTGCGTTTACTATTTCTACTTTATAACCCTTTTTCTCGGCATACATACTGTACATTCTGAAAAGCACCGCACTGAACAGTGCCGACTCTTCGCCGCCTGCTCCGCCACGAATTTCCACAATAACGTTTCGTTCATCATTTGGGTCTTTCGGCAAAAGCAAAATCTTAAGCTTTTCCGAAAGCTTCTCTATGTTCTGTTTTGCCTCGTCAAGTTCAAGCTGTGCAAGTTCCTTTAAGTCGCTGTCGCCGCTCTCTTCAAGAATTTCAATGCTTTCGTCTTGAGATTTTACCGCCTGCCTTGTTTGTACTCTCGGTAAGTAAGCACTATATTTCTTCAATAGACTTAAGCTCTTTCATTGTTTTCTGATATTGCTCCGGATCTGCCGCAACAGACGGTTCGTAAAGTCTTTGCGAAAGTTCGGAGTATCTTTTATCAAAAATTTTTGCAAGCCAAAGTATAAATTCGGGGAAGTACAGAATTCTGAAATCGGCAAAGTTGAGATTAAATGCAAAGCAACAGAATATTGCTATGAGTACGGAAGAAATTCCGATTGCAAGCGCACCCCGTCCCCTTGCATACCAAATCAGAAATGCCAAAAACGGCGATACAACAGCAAGAATCAGCCACCTCATAAGGTACGGAATATCGGGATAAAAGCCTGCAAAAACACTTGTCCACACATAGTACCCTATTAACATTCCCACAAAAAACGCAAAAACATTAATTCCTGCTTTTAAGGGTGATTTGCTGAATACGGCAAGGCACACGGCAATAAAAATCCACGGTGCTGTTCTGCCCAAAAAGTTTGACAAATCAAGCCAATCGAGAAAGCTCGGCAGTCTGTTCAAATCAAGAAACTTTGCGACAATTCCCATGCCACCGCCAAAAAGCAAAGCAAAGAATGTTGTCATAATTTGTTTTGGTACAGACATTTTGCCCGATACCTTTCGGGTTTTATTCAAAATTTTTAACATAAAATCCTCGTTTCATCCACATCAAAAGGACTTCTCAAAAAAGAAGTCCTCTTTAATCTTAATTATTCCGCACTGTTTTGCTCACCGAAAACCTTTAAAATTTCGTCCTTATGAGCCATAATCGCATCGTAGCCCTCCTGAATGGTTTCGTCAACGCTGTCCATTGAGAAAAAGCTGTGTTTTTCGTTCTTGATATCAATTGCAAGGTCAGCCATTTTCTTTGACTCTCTTGTGCCGTCAATTGAATAAACATCAAGCGCACGCCAAATAACCTTAATAAGACCTCCCAGGCCTGCGTCGGGATTGTAGGTCATAATATCAAAGCCGATTGCAAGAACCTTGCCGACGCCCATATCACGCAGAATTTTTACGGGCAAATTGTCCTTTGAACCACCGTCAATAAAGTTGTACTTGTCATAAGGACAGGTTGTGTAAATTGCAGGAAACGACATACTTGCACGAACAGCAGTTTCAAGCGGAGCGCCTGTTATGTAGTGAATATGCTCGTTTTCAAGATTTTCTTCCTTGGTTGTAAAAATACATTCATCGGTTGTAAGCGTGTCAACCGTACAGATTGAAAGGTTAATCGGAAGATTTTCAAAGCCTGTTATTCCTTTTTCATTCATAATGTCACGGATAACATCTTCAATCAGTTCACCGACTTGATGCCGTCTTTCTGAATCTTTTTATTTAGAATAAGCTGTGCAAGAGATTTGAAAATAAGGCCGTTGTCGATTTCGGCAAGAGTTTTCCAATGCTTTTTTGCAACCCTTTTCATTTCATCGGAATCACAGCCCATTGCAACGATTGCCGCCATTGCCGCACCCGAGCTTGTACCCGAAACATACTGCGGATGGATTCCGAGTTCATAAAGAGCCTGAACAGCACCGATGTGAGCAATACCTTGAAGTCCGCCGCCCGAAAATGCTACACCGATAGAATTTTTGCGATCGATTTTATCCGAATTCATTTTAAACACCTCTGTTAATAAAAACGATAAACATTGCAATACGACTCGGTTTCAACAAAATAGTCGTACCAGTTGTAGAAATCTTCAAAGCTGTAATCAGCCTGAATAAGCTCATAATTCTTAAATTTTGTGTTTTCCGTTATGTATTTAAGCACATCATCTTTGTCTGCAAGGCGGGAAACATAAACCGTTACCTCGTCAAGTGACGCAAGCTTTTTGTCCGTTTTGAGTTTTTCCATGCTGTCGGTTTCCTGCTTATTTGTGTCGCCGTTAAACATAAATGCCTCGGCAAGCGAAGAAACCTTTCCGTTGGTGATAACTCCTCGTTTTTTCGGCAAATTCTTCAAGCTCATCACCGAGAGTCGGAGAGAACTTTGAACTCTGAACAATCATTGTGCTGTCGTAGTTCATAAACTTGTCAATACACTTGTTCCATTCAAGCATTGCAGTTCCGACAAAAATGCAGTTGTCTGTCTTTGGCTCATAGAGATTTGTTTTGCCGTATGTGTAATAGGGCTTAACCGTAACAAACGCTGTGACTGACGCAAGCAAAATGCATACAGGCACGGCAAGGCGTATCTTCTGATTTTTGAAAAGTGTGAAAATTCTGATGAACGAGAATGCAAAAAGCATCGCAATCAGCGGAAGTGACGCCATAACATAGCGGTCGCTGTTAAACGGTGAAACAAGTGAAATGCCGATGAAATAGCAAACTGCCGGAACTACGGCAAACATCGCCTTTTTAGGAATTTTTACCTTTTTCACAAAACGGAAATAAATTCCGAATCCGATAACTGCGGCTGTACAAAGTCCGAGCAGCCAAACCTGATTGATGAACATATCCTTTGCAAGAATCTGAACATAGGTGCAAAGCTTGTAGAAAACATAGGTCACAACCGTAACCATATCAAGCGCCGACATATCAAGCGAACTGAGTCCACGGTTGCCGCCGAGTACATTCGAGATTATGTACGGATAAATGCAGAGTGCAAGTCCTGCACCGACAACAGCCGCAATAATGTACTTAATAAAATCTTTACCGCACTTTTCCTTGATTTTGAACACAAGGAAAACAAGTCCCGTAAGTCCTGCAAACAAGGATGAAATAATACTGGGTAAGCACACCGCAAAGCACTGTAACTGCAAATCAAGAATGCAGTCCTTTATGCCGACGGTGTTCTTTTTTTCATAGAGCTTTATGCTCATATAAACGAACGCAAAGCACCCAGAAGGTAAGCGTTGCGTACATTCTGAATAAATTGTCGTGGTAATACACGCAATACTCAGAGCATATGCCCCCACACCGATCAAGGCGTAAAGATTGTTGCCCGTGATTTTCCGTCCGATTTTAAACAGCATAATCAAAATGCCTGCCATTGCAAGAACATTTATTGAATAGGCAAGCCATTTTGAGAACACGCTGGGAAAGAACGAACAGACCGTGTGAACAAGTGCGTAATAGAGAGGCGGATGCGACGCATCTATAATCTGATTTTCATGTTTTTACCGGGATGAGCAAGCATATAAGCAAGGAATCCTCTTACGCCCGCAAACTTGTTGTCATACAGACCCGGCATTTTGTTGATAAGCGAGCCTTTGCCGTAAACAACTTCATCATGAGAGATAGGGAGCATAAAGCTTTCGCTGAATGCGTAAACCATACTGAATGTAAGAGTATCGTGGTGATAATTTCTGTAAAGCGGGTCAAGGCTGATGTATGAGAGCATATCATTCATCCAACCCATATTCCACTTGTAGTCAAATCCAAGTCCCATATCCTTTGGCGGGAAACCGGTAACATTCGGCCATGCCGTACTTTCTTCGGCAATCATCATAGCTTCCGGGTGGAACATATGCACAACAGTGTTAAGCTTCTGTAAGAAATCAACAGCAACAAGATTTTCTCTGCCGCCGTAGATATTTGCAAGCCATTCGCCGTCTTTACGGTTGTAGTCGAGGTAGAGCATAGATGCAACGGCGTCAACTCTGATGCCGTCAATATGATATTGGTCAAGCCAGAACATTGCGGATGAAAGCAAGAAACTTGCTACTTCGTAACGGGCATAGTTAAAGATATATGTACCCCATTCCTTGTGTTCGCCGATTCTCCAATCCTCGTATTCATAACAGCCTGTACCGTCAAATCTGCCAAGACCGTGCTCGTCCTTGGGGAAGTGAGCAGGTACCCAGTCAAGAATAACGCCGATACCTTCCTGATGACATTTGTCAACAAAATACATAAGGTCTTTAGGAGTACCGTAACGGGAAGTTGCCGCAAAGTAACCAGCTTTGTGAAAAAGCACTCATCAATAAATCGACCTTTTACACATATTATGAGGATATGTTCGACCTTTCGGATAAAATTGAAAGCGAGGTAGTTGACGGCATTGTAAGTACCATAAGCAATCCGCAGATGATGATTGACGAGCCCGTAAAATTTTATCGCAATCTTCTGGGTGCAATGACCGAAAACAAGGCACTGACAAACACGGTTTTTTCCGGTTCACAACATCCCAATCTTATAGTAAAGCTTTCAAAATCATTGAAAAATATGATTTTCGAGAACTTCCCGGAATATATAAACGATAAGAAATTCTGCACACTTCTTGACTACGCAATCTACGGCGGATACTATGCCTTTGTTGAAAATCAGGAGAACACGAACGATTATTCGGATGAACTTATTGAATCAATTTCAGTGATTTCCGAGCATATGACAAAACTCATAAAAAGCAAGCATTCCAACCCTTAAGAGCAATAATACATAAAAATACTTTTTTGCATATTTTTCAAGCTGTATTATTCATTAATTTGTGCAAAGTGCGATTTTTGTCGAACTTCAAAATATTTATTTAAAATCGCTGTCGATTGTGATAGAATATATTCGGTTTTATAAGAGAGAAAGGAGAGTCGGTCAGACTGCCGTTTAGGAGGCGTTTGAAGTCTGTCCGAAAAAAGAAGTTATGGAAATTAACACACTTGATATTCTGAAGAATCTTGCCATAATCCTTGTTGCGGCAAAGCTTCTCGGTATTGTTGCCAGAAAGCTCGGCGCACCGCAGGTTGTGGGTGAGATTATTGCAGGTCTTATCGTAGGACCTTGTATGCTTAATTTTGTTTCGTATGACGGGTTCATCTCAGGTATGGCTGAAATCGGCGTTATTTTGCTGATGTTCTCGGCAGGTCTGGGAACGGATCTTAAAGAGCTTATCAAAACAGGACCTGTTGCCTTGCTTGTTGCGTTTGCCGGTGTAATCGTTTCGGTTGCAGGCGGTGCGGCTGTTTACCTTGTATTCGGCTTTGGTGACGGCGACCTTGCGATGCTTGAGGCTGTATTTATGGGAACAATCCTTGCGGCAACCTCGGTTAGTATTACTGTTCAGGCTCTTAAAGAAATGGGACACCTGAAAGGAAGGGTTGCAACAACAATTCTTTCAGCCGCAATTATAGACGATGTTATCGGCATCGTACTTCTCACCGTTGTAATCGGTTTCAAAAAGCCCCGATGTTCAGCCTGCGTCCGTTTGCATCAACATTGTACTTTTTCTTTGTTCTTGCATTTGTACTCGGCTTTGCACTTTATTTTCTCTTCAAGTGGCTCGACAAACTCTGGCCGCACTCAAGAAGAATTCCGATTTTCGGCCTTGTTCTCTGCTTTGCGTGTGCATATTGTGCAGAAGAATTTTTCGGAATTGCAGACATCACAGGCGCATATGTTGCAGGTATTATCCTCTGTAACATCAAGGATTCACAGTACATCGAAAGAAAGATGGATGTCAGCTCGTACATGATTTTCGGACCTGTATTCTTTGCAAGTATCGGACTTCAGACAAGCTTTAACGATTTCAACCTTTCAATGCTCTGGTTCTCAATTGCACTCGTTGCAGTTGCACTTTTGACAAAGGTTATCGGCTGCGGCGGTACGGCAAAGCTTTGCAAATTCAATATGCCCGACTCGCTCAAAATCGGCGTAGGTATGATGAACCGTGGTGAGGTTGGTCTTATCGTTGCCAAGAAGGGACTTGACACAGGTCTTATGGCACCGCAGTTTTTTGCTCCTATTATTATTCTCATCATCGTTTCATCGCTTGCAACACCTATTCTTCTCAAGGTGGTTTACAAGAAATGGCCGGGTAAAGAAAATGAGGAGACAGACAACCGTTCGGAAAAGCTTGCCGAAAACGAAAAGTATCTTACTCAGGAAGTTGTCGGTGCAACCTACAACATCACAGAAGATAATTTCAAAGATAAAAGCAAAGACGAATAATTTAATACAATAACCTAAAAGGACAAATGACAGTCATCAAGTCATTTGTCCTTATTTTTCTATCTGTAAATTGTCAATAGTTATCGTAAAAATCTTCTGCACAGGGCAAAAAGCCTTGTCAAATTCACTTTTCGGCAAAAGCCACAGCTTGATGTACATTGCAATCGGTGATGCAGGAGGCAGAACTTTTATATTAAGCCTGTCAAATTTCAGCTTGCTTTCGTAATAAAAGCCCTTGCACGCACCCGTCAAAAATACGGGAATATTCATTGCTTTTGCTTTTTGACAAAAGTCGTTCAAAGCCTTACCGTCAGTATTCAGCGTACCCGAATGGAATCCCTCAAGTAAAACGGCTTTTACATTTTCCGTAATTTCAGGATACTGCATACCGACCGTTGCGGAAATTTTCAGCACATTACTGTTATCCGAAAGTCGGACGCTTTCATCAAAAGCAAACTCGCTTTTTAATGCCTTATAACGGATATTCTTCACAAAAATTCCGTTCTGAATTTTACCGCCTTTGTCAACTCCGTCAATTGCCTCTGTAAAGAATTTTGTGTATGTAAGGTTAATCTGTTTTGCCATATTTTCCTTGTCAATTCCAAAGATTTTTTCAAGAATAAGTGTATGGAGAACAGAAACATCAAGCGACTGTGACGCCTTGCTTACATTGGGGAGCATTTGGCTCATAAAGTCGATATTTTTGAGTGTCAGCAAGAACCATTCGCCCTTGCCGCAATAGAAACCGAATGCTTTTTTGCCCTCGTCATAGAGTTTTTTCAAATCTTCCTCCATGGTGTCCGTGCCTTCTTTTTCGTCTATGTAGAAGAATTCGGAGCACTTTTCGAGTACCGCCTCTTTGTCAAAGTTCGGTAAATCTCTCACAAGGCGGTGGGTAGGGAATACCACAAGTCCCGGATGCTCCATATCTACGAGGTAAATCATCTGGAAGTCCTGCGGATCGCCCGGCTTTGAAATGCCGTTTTCTCTGCAATAATTTCTGTAATTGAGAGCGGTTTCGTATCTGTGGTGACCGTCGGCAATATATAGTTTTCTGTCTGCAAAATCGGCAACAAGCTTCGCAATGATTTCTTCGTCGGTTTCAATCCAAAGGCGATGTGTAACACCTGTTTTGTCTGTAAATTCAAGGTCGGCTTTTGCCTTTGACTGCTCATCAATGGTAGCGAGAGTTGTATGTTTTTCGTCCATATAGAGAGCGTAAATCTGACTGAAATTGCAGTTTGTTGCTTTCATAAGATTTAAACGGTCTTCTTTAGCCTTTGAAAGGGTAAATTCGTGCGGTAAGATAATGCCCTTTGAAAATTCTTCAAGCTGAACTCTCGCAATAATGCCCTTTATGCTTTTGCGTGTGTTTCCAACGGAAAATTCTTCCTCGTAAATATAGATAGCAGGCTTATCTTCAATTTTCAAAATGCCTTTATCCTGCCACATTTTTAAAATATCGCTTGCGCAAGCGTAAGGATTTTCACCCTCTTTTGGCAATTCAAGACGAATAATGTTGTATTCGTTTTCTTTAATAAAAGCAAGTCTTTCTTGCTCGCTGATTATGTCGTACGGAGGACAGCAAAGAGAGGAAATTTCGCCTGCCTTTGCGGTGTTGTATCTCATACCTTTGAATGCTTTAATAACTGCCATAGCCATTACCTCCAATTGAATTAATAAAATTCCCGAACGAGGAATATAAAATTATAAGAATTATAAGTAAAAATAATACTATCATATATATTGTACCACGAATATGTAGGAATTTCAATAAATTTGTTGTAAAAAGCAGTGCTTTTATATACTTTTTGAATAATACAGAAACAAAAATTCTTATAAAATTAAATGAAAAGATTGACAATACAGATATAATATGATATAATATCACTTGCGTAAAATAAATACCGCCAATAGCTCAGTTGTATTCATTTTCATATTTGCACGGGCAAACACAATATTGTTTATAACATCAGAAGAAAGTTCATCTTCTGAATATCCCGCATTTGCAAGTTGTTTATCTATACTGCGAAGTTCTTTCCTGATTTCACGGGCTTCTCTGGCATTGCGGAGGAGCAAATTATATAATTCTTCCGTATATGCACCTACATAAGTTGATGTCTGTTTTCCTGCAACACGCTTTCTCACATAAAGATATTTTTCATTACCTCGTTCCTTAATTTCGGGAGTTCCGTCATACGGCATTAAATTTAACCTTGCATTAAGGTCAGCACGGCTTCTTAGTAACTCTTCTATTTCATTGTATTTTGCAGCCATTATAATTCTCCTTTGGGGGTACATTCTCTTGTAAAAGTATAATACAATTCTCCCCAACAGTCAATGCACCTTGGGGAACATTTTTGCATTTTAAAGCCTAATTAGTTCCCCAATAATAAATTTCAAACATATTATATCCAACTCAAGTTCTTTTATGAAATCCATTAACACCAACAAATTCCAAAACAACCCTTATCTCACTAGCGGATAAGGGTTGTTTTTATTCATTAATTTTACTCTTTTTGAATTCGAGATACTTTATATAGTCAAGCACATCGCCACATTCCTCTTTTGTAAATGACTGCGGAAGAGAAACAGAGCGAATGTTGCGGTTAAACGAGAGCGGTTCGTCAATCAGACCGATGAGATAGTCAACCGACACATCAAAAAGTTTTGCAATGATTATTTTTGAATTATCATCGGGATCACTGCGGTTACATTCGTAAGATGATATTGTGTAGTGCGACACACCCAAAAGCTCCGCAAGCTGTGCCTGCGACACGCCGTGGTCTTTGCGAAGTTCCTGTAAGCGTTCACCAATCATAATATCACCTCATATATTTAATAACTTAATTATAAGTATTTTGCGAATTTTTGTTTAAAATTATGAGAAATTTTAGATTTTTAATTGACAAGTGTGAAAATCTGCATTATAATTCTCATATAAGCTGTGAATTTTCACAGTAATTAAGGAGGAACGGAAAATGAAAAAAGAAAATCGCAATTATAGTCGCCATATTAACTTTGACATCAATTACAGCTTGCGGACAATCAAACGGCAATAACTCATCCTCAAAAACAGAAAGTTCATATTCATCTTCTGATAATTCTAATTCAGAAAAATCCAGCCATAAAGAAAGCACCTCAAATACAGAGGATACAACTGTGGTTGAAGAAACAACAAAAAAAACCCGAATCTTCATCAACAAAAAGATGTTTCAACGCTTGATGGCATTGAAGCAGCAGTAAGTGAGGATGTAGAAAATACGATTTCTGGGTTAGAAAAAGAATTTGACTCGCTTAAATCAGAAATTGATACATATGATAAATATTTACAAAATACATCTGAAATTGAAGATTTCTATAATAAAATAGTTAAGACAAACGAAGATGTTTGTATCAGACTATATGAATACGCATTAGAATATGCAAACATTGTTGTCAATTCAAATTCAGACTCATACGATAAATATGATGATCTTAAAGGCATTTACGATTGTATTTATGATGATGCAGGAAAAGATATCTATAACGGAATATACGACGGTGTCCTAAAAGATATGTATAAGGCTTTCTACGAGGGAGTTCTTGACGATTCCCCTGATGATGACGGGTATAGTAAATGGTCAGACACTTGTTCTCAGGAATATGATTGGTACTCAGATGCTTGTTCCGATACCTATGATTTTTATTCTGACACTTCTTCAGATATATATGATTTTTACTCAGATGTAGGAAGTGCAATATATAAAGACGACATGAGCAAAGCACAAAAACGCATCGATAAATTTGAAGCAAAAATAGAAAAGCTGAAAAACAATAAGTAATTGTTTTTATATTAAAAATACGATTTGTGAATTAAACAACAGGCTGTACAGATTGCGTACAGCCTGTTTTGTGTGGATATTAAAATGTAGCGGCGAACCGTGTTCTCCCCTTCGTGTGCGTTGCACACGATTGCACGCATTGCGTGCAAAATTGAATGCACAATTTTCATCACATCAAAAATTATGTGAATAAGCAAACAGTATCATCAAGGCGGGCGTCCAATGAACGCCCCTACTGTTTGTACAAACGGTAACAATGCTACGCTCGGGCATAAATGTTTTTAACATTACAAACTATCTACACGAATTGGGAACGGCGGCTCGCCGTGCGGGCGTCCGATGAACGCCCCTACGGGTTTGTGACATTTACTGAATTTATTTTACATAAATTCTGTGCCTTTGCTTGCGTGTGTCCGATTAACTTCGCTATATTTTCCGTTTTTCATTTTTTAACTTAATTTGAATCAATGTCCGTTCTCCGTAATTCTGATTGCAACGGCAGTGACATCGTCCTCACGGTCGGCCTTACGGTGCTTTACCGCCTCGTCAACAACAGCCTTTG
>VOFC01002859.1_pt1 | contig 43298 bp, 79 predicted proteins | sample 5384161 | NCBI WGS metagenome assembly VOFC01 (sample SAMN12384722, study PRJNA508395) | human gut metagenome | isolation source: healthy gut B | host: Homo sapiens | reverse complement strand
CTTATATCATTAGTTTTTCTGATGCGAGTCATAAACACAACGCTTATAGTCATAATGCCCACTCTGCCGAAGAACATATATACAATAAGCAAAATCTTTGTAAATGTGGACGCGCTCCCCGATACACCGACCGAAAGACCGACCGTACTGTATGCCGACGCCACTTCGTATATCGAATTTATCAAATCTTGATTATCAATATAACTTATAAGCACCGAACCGCCCACAACAAGCACAAGCCACAATACAAGCAATGCCATTGCTTGAAGAATAGTCGTGTGTGCAATTCTTTCTGCCGTGAATAACAACATCAGATTTGCCACGCAATACGGAAATCAAAGTCATTATTACAAGTACAGCCGTTCCGAGCTTTACGCCGCCCGCAGTCGAGCCTGAAGCGCCACCTATCATCATAAGCACCGTTCCCCAAGCCTTTGACAAGTCGGTTAAATTATTCTGTATAAGTGCGTCAAATCCGGCCGTTCTTGTTGTGACCGACTGAAAGAATGACGCCAATATTTTCTGACCGACACTTTCAGCACCGATTGTATTTATGTTGCCGTATTCAAGAATGAAATACACAAATGTACCCACGACAATAAAAATATCTGTGCCAAAATTATTACTTTTGAATACACGTTAAGTTTTTTTCCACGATTTTTTTTTGCGATAATATCCTCCCACACAATAAAAAACCCAATCCGCCTATGGCAACAAGTATCGCAAGCGTACAAAGTACAAGCGGATCGTGTCTGTATGAAAAGCATACTTTTTCCGTCACCGATTATATCAAATCCCGCATTGCAAAATGCCGATACGGAATGAAATATACTAAACCACATTCCTTTAAAAAATCCGTATTTCGGTACAAAACGTATTGAAAGCACTATCGCGCCCAACAATTCTATAATTCCCGTTATATGCAAAAACGTGCTTTGCAAGTTTGACTATTCCCTCAAGGCTTTCCGTACCCATCGTCTGTGCTATAAGCATTCTGTTTCTAAGTCCGATTTGTCGGTTTGAAACTATAAACACAATACAAAGTATCGTCATAAATCCCAAACCGCCGAGCTGAATTAAAAACAGTATCACCGCTTGTCCGAACAAGCTGAAATATGCACCGACATTTATAAGCGTAAGTCCTGTTACGCAAGTTGCGGACGTTGTTGTAAACAGTGCCGACAAAAACGGCGTCACAACTCTTTCTTTAGATGAAATCGGCAACATTAAAAGTAATGTCCGACAAGGATAATCAACGCAAATCCAAACGAAATACGTCTTGCCGTATTTATTCTTTTGTGAAATAAAAATTTTTCTGATAATATTCATATTTATTTGCTTTCTCCAAAAATACTCAAAAATCACATCTTCCGATGTGATTTTCGGAGCTGTCGTCAGGCTCTTTAAGTTCGTTTCCACGCATACGGCGAAAACAATATAAGTATCGGATAAAATTCAAGTCTGCCTACAAGCATACCTATTGACATCACTATTTTTGACAATGCCGAGAAATCGGCAAAACTGCCTGTCGGGCCTACCAATCCCAATCCCGGACCAATGTTGTTCATAGTCGCAATTACGGCAGTAACCGTTGTTGTGAAGTCCTTATTATCAAAGCTGATAAGAAGAATTGACACAGCCGCAAACAACATATATACAACGAAATATCCCAACACACCGTTTACGATATTCTTTTTCAACCGTTTTGCCGTCAACCTTAACCGAAAATACACTTCGCGGACTTACCGCTTTTTTTTATATTGAGTGAGTGGCTGTTTTCATAAGTATAATAAATCTTGTAACTTTCATACCGCCGCTTGTTGAGCCTGCACACGCGCCGACTACCATCAATAGTACAAGTATAATCTGCGAAAGCATAGGCCAACGAACAAAGTCGGCAGTTGAATATCCCGTCGTTGTCATAATTGACGACACTTGGAAGAATGAATATCTGAACGCTCTGCCAAATCCGTGATACATAGGCATAATATTAAGCGCAATAATTACCGTTGCACCTATCATCATTCCTATATACCACTTAACTTCGTCATTACTCTTTATCTGTGAGAATTTTCTTTTGCAATCATCAAGAAATACACGTTAAAATTCAATCCGAACAACATCATAAATATACCGATAACATAATCGATATATGCACTGTTATAATACGCAACGGAACTATTCTTTATTCCGAAACCGCCTGTACCGGCTGTGCCGAATGTATGGAGCAAGCTGTCAAATACAGGCATACCGCCGAACAGCAAAAGCACAAATTCAATGACCGTAAGTGCTTATATATTCCGTAAAGTATTCTAAGCGAAAACTGCCATCTGCTTGCAAGTTTGCCTACAACAGGTCCCGGCATTTCCGCTCTCATCATATGAGTTGTTCTTGTATCCTTTGACGAAAAAAATCGCCATTGCGAACGCAAGTACACCCATACCGCCGAGCCAATGGGTAAAACTTCGCCAAAAAAGCAAGCTCTTGTCAAGCGCCTCGACATTTGTAAGTATAGATGAACCGGTTGTTGTAAAACCTGACACCGTTTCAAAAAAACTGTCCACAAAAACTTGGTATCTGACCGCTGATATAAAACGGCAGACAACCGATTATTGATATTACAATCCAGCCTATCGCAACGATAAACATTCCGTCACGTCCGTAAAGGCTTTTATTTTTCGGTGCTTTTGCAGATACACAAAGTCCGATTAATACGGATATTACTATCGGTATTACATACGCCAAAGCTATTGACTCACCGTAAAACAAAGACAATCCCAAAGGTGCAAGCATTGTTGCCGCAACGGCTACAAGTATTCGTCCTACGGAATATGCTATCATCCTATAATTCATATCTTTTCCTTTCGTAACCGCTATGCAAGTATATCGCCGAGTGTGGTAATATGATGTGTTGTCACAATCACAACAGTATCACCGACTTCAAGTTTACTTTCACCGTCCGGCAGTATAATCTTGTTATTTCTGAGAATTGCCGCAATCAAAACATTACGTTTCATCTTAATCTGTGAAAGTGATTTTGAAGTAAGTTCAGATTCTTTTGTAACTCTGAATTCCACAGCTTCAGCTTTATTGTTTACTATTCGGTAAAGAGTTCTCATTTCCGTATCCTTTGCCGATTTCATTGCTCTTGCGTAACCGATTATAATATTTGCGGTTATGTTTTTAGGCGTAACGATACTGTACACGCCTGTGTTTTCCATAAGCTCCGCAAATGAAAGACGGTTTACCTTTGTTACAATCTTATCGACAAATCTTGACTGCGAATACATTGATATAATCATATTTTCTTCGTCAATACCCGTCAGTGCAACAAGCGAATCAACTCTGTCAATGCCCTCTTGTGCAAGAACATGCTTATCTGTTCCGTCGGCACACACAATATCCGCTTTCGGCAAATGCTCGCTCAATTCCTTGCATCTGTTCATATTGTGTTCTATAATTTTAACCCTTATGCCGCTTTCAAGAAGCTGTTTCGCAAGATAAAACGATATTCTTCCGCCGCCGATTATAATTGCGGTTTTAACCTTTGTGTTTATAACACCTATCTCACGCATAAATTTCGCAACATCTCTGTGAGATGCGGTTATGTGAAGTTTATCTCCGCTTTCGATTACAAAATCACCGTTCGGAATATACACCTCGTTACCGCGTTGCACCGCACATATAAGAAGTTTTATCTTAAACTTTTTGTATATCTCAAAAATAGCTTTTCCGCAAAGTGCGTTATCCGAACTGATGTTAAATTCAATAAGTTCAATTCTGCCTTTTGCGAAAGTTTCTGTTTTGATTGCGGCAGGGAAACGAAGTATTCTCGATATTTCGCAAGCAGTTGCGTATTCGGGATTTACTATAAGATTTATTCCGAGAGCGTTACGCATAAAATCAAGCTGTTTAAAATATTCTCTGTTTCTCACTCTTGCAACACATCTGTCCGCACCGAGTTTTTTAGCCATAACGGTACAAAGTGCGTTAAATTCGTCATTTTCCGTAACGGCAATAAATATGTCCGCCTTGTTAGCCTCCGCCTCGCGCAAAGCTTCAAGGTCAGTACCGCTCCCGCATACGCACCTTACATCATAATCATCTTGAATTCGGTCGCAGATTTTACTTTTAATATCAATAAGAACTACATCGTCGCCCTCATAATTAAAATCCTCTACAAGCTTTCTTCCGACCTTACCGCCGCCTACTACGATTACATTCATTTTTCTTCTCTTTTCTCCCGCGTCATAAGCAATAATACCGCTTCTCTTGCATTTCTGCCATTGTACAAAATATTATAAGCTTCTTCAACAATAGGCATTTCAACATTATATTTGTGTGCCATTTCATATGCCGCCGTTGCGGTGTTTACACCCTCAACAACCATATGAACGCTTTCCAAAGTTTCCTTTAAACTCTTGCCTTGACCCAAAAGTATTCCGGCACGTCTGTTTCTCGAATGCATACTTGTGCAAGTAACAATCAAATCACCTACACCGCTAAGTCCCATAAATGTCTTTTCATTTGCACCCATAGCCTTGCCGAGTCTTGCAATTTCAGCAAGACCTCTTGTCATAAGTGCCGCTTTTGTATTGTCGCCGTAACCAAGTCCGTCACTTATTCCCGCACAAAGTGCGATAACGTTTTTAAGTGCTCCGCCAAGTTCAACACCGATTATATCGGTTGAAGTGTACACTCTGAACATATCGCCCATAAACACGTCTTGAATAAATTTAGCCGTATCAATATGCTCCGACGCAACAACATTTGTTGTAGGAAGTCCTCTTGAAACCTCCTCTGCGTGTGACGGACCGCTCATAACAGATATATCCGCCTGCGGAATTTCTTCTTTATACACCTGTGAAAGACGTAGAAAGTGTACCTTCTTCAAGTCCCTTTGATATATTTACTATTTTCTGTCCCTCTTTAACGTGCGGCGAAAGCTGTTTCGCCGTTGTTCTCGTTGCCGGTGACGGTGCGGCTGTTATAATAAGCTCCGCTCCGTCTGTACATTCAGCCATATCGTGACTGCAATAAATTGTATCCGGAAATTTCACTCCCGGCAAAAATTCTTTGTTTTCTCTGTCTTTTTCAGTCTGTCCGTTTCTTCCTGTATCCACGACCATAAATATACATTATGTCCTCTTGAAGATAAAAAGTATCGCTATGGCAGTTCCCCCAACCGCCTGAGCCAATTACTGCAATTTTCATTTTACTTCTCCTTTTTTTGCTCAAGTTTGTTTTCCGTACCGCTAAGTAATCTCTTTATATTTGCATGATGTCTTGCTATTAAAAGTCCGCCGATAATAACAACGCACACAAGCTGAATTGCATCAACGTTCTTTGTAACAATCATTTTAACGATTTCTATAACTATGTACATTGCACCGCCCAAGATTGAACCGAGCGATACATACCTTGTTACTGCCATAACCGCTATTGCAACAACAGCCACAATAAGTCCGACTTTCCAGTCAAGCATTAACACAACGCCCAGCGAAGTCGCAACGCCTTTGCCGCCTTTAAATCCGAAGTAAAGCGGAAAATTATGACCGAGAATTACGCATACACCTGCGATATAGCTTATAACAGGATATATTTCATCTGTACCCGCAATATTTTTTACAAGTCTTGATAAAAAGTATCACGACTATGCCTTTTAACACGTCAAGCAACAGTGTTATAACACCCATTTTCTTGCCGTATGTTCTTAGCATATTCGTTGCACCCGCATTTCCCGAACCGCTTTCACGGATATCCTTACCGCTCAGCATTTTTTGAAAGCAGTATAGAAAAATTAACCGAACCGATTAAATATGATACTATTGCCGTCAGGGCAATTATTAAATATGTCATAACTATCTCCCATTACATCTTCTTTTCATTTTTCTCTCTTACGATAAACTTTATAGGTGTTCCCTCAAAACCAAATGCCTCACGCACTTGATTTTCGATAAATCTCAAATACGAATAGTGGAACAAATCCTTTGAATTTGCGAACAAAATAAATGTCGGCGGTGCTGTTGCAGCCTGTGTACCGTAGTAAACCTTTAAACGTCTGCCCTTGTCTGACGGCGGCTGTTGCTTTGCCATTGCTTCGTTTAAGACGTCGTTAAGCATACCGGTTGTAATTCTTCTCTTGTGCTGCTCATTTACTTTCTTGATAAGTTCCAAAAAAGCTTGTCAACTCTCTGACCTGTCTTTGCACTGATGAATATAATTTCCGCATAAGACATAAACGCAAATTCTTCACGCACACGCATTGTAAAGTTTTTCATAGTCTTTGTATCTTTAGAAACAATATCCCACTTATTAACCGCAAAAATACAAGCCTTACCCTGCTCGTGAGCATAGCCGGCAACCTTTGTGTCCTGTTCTGTAATACCCTCGTTTGCGTCAATCATAATAACGCAGACATCGCTCCTGTCAACCGCGGCAAGTGAGCGCACCACACTGTAACGCTCTACATTTTCGTCAATCTTACCGCGTTTTCTCATACCGGCGGTATCGATAAACAGATACTTGTCGCCGTTCTTTTCGTAATGTGAGTCGATTGCGTCACGCGTTGTTCCTGCGATGTTACTTACAATAACTCTGTCCTCACCCAAAATTTTATTTATCAGCGAGGATTTCCCGGCATTCGGTCTGCCGATTACCGCAACCTTAATTTCGTCCTCGTCATCTGACGTATCTGCGTCCTCAGGGAACAAGTGAGTAACTTCGTCAAAGCAAATCACCTACACCCAAACCGTGAGTTGAAGAAATTGCAATAGGATCGCCGAGACCGAGATTGTAAAATTCATAAAACTCAAACGGAGGATCGCCTGTATTGTCAACCTTGTTTACGGCAAGCACAATCTTTTTTCTTCGCCTTTAAAAGCATTTGTGCAACGTCCTGGTCATTGCCGTAACACCGTCTTTTACGTTTGTCATAAGCACCACAACGTCTGCCATTTCAATCGCGAGCTGTGCCTGACGGCGCATCTGCACAAGTATTTCGTCCTTTGACGCCGGCTCTATACCTCCCGTGTCAATAAGAGTAAAATGCTTGTCAAGCCACGATGCGTCCGCATATATTCTGTCACGCGTTACACCCGGTGTGTCCTCTACTATACTTATTCTCTTTCCTGTTATCTTATTAAACAAAGTCGATTTTCCGACGTTCGGTCTGCCGACTATCGCTACCAATGGTTTCATATTCTTCTCCTTTAAAATTCAAGTTCTTCTCCCAAGATTTTCTCAATAAATTCATATCCGTCATTTATGACAGGCTCTATCTTCACATTCAACGCTTTTTTCAACGTCTGATACAGTCAAATCATCAAGGAAAATCCCGTCTTCATCTCTCAGCATACTGTGCGGAATAAGCATAATATCCCCTATAGGCTTGTCTTTAAGCTGGTCGATTATATCTCCGCCCGTGACAAGTCCCGAAACGTTTACGCCTCCGCCGAAAAAAGTTATTTTTTATCGCATAAACAGTTATCTTTACGTCTGTCTTTTCCATAAGACGTTCCGACAAACCCGTTATAAAAGATGCCGCCGCCTCACCCGTTACAAGAGTTACATTTCTGTTATACTTTTTGTTTTTCACAAGTTTAATTGCCGAATCAAATTCTTCTGCCATACTGGCAATCAATCCTACACCGTTTTCAAGCTGCGGAAAACCCTCATACACTTCTGCGTCAGGTATAGGCAATTCCGCATTCAAATAAAATTCGTCAGAAAGATAAATTAGCCTTGTTCCAAGTTTATCATACAGTTTTTTCTGCCAAGTCTCAACTTGTTTATTGTTTGTGCGGAAGTTTCCTTTGTAAACGGTTTCAGCGGATAAAGTCCGTCACGATAGCGTGTAAGACCGACAGGAACGATTGATACACTGTTTACATTCGGGAACAGTGCCGCCAGTTCGGATATTGACCTGTCAAGTTCCTTGCCGTCATTAATTTCGGGACAAAGCACTATCTGACAGTTCATATGAATATTATTAGCCGCAAACTTTTTTTCATTATGTCATAGCACTTACCCGCAAAACGATTATTCAGCATTTTACATCTAAGTTCGGGATTGGTTGCCTGAACCGATACGTTAATCGGCGAGACACGCATTTTTATAAGTCTGTCTATTTCTTCGTCTGACATATTTGTAAGCGTAACATAGTTACCCTGCAAAAAGGAAAGTCTTGTATCGTCATCTTTAAAGTAGACTGTTTCGCGCATACCTTTAGGCAACTGATCTATAAAACAGAATATACACTTATTTCGACAACTTTGTGCCTCGTCAATAAGTCCCTCTTCAAATTCAATACCTATGTCATCGTAATCATTTTCAACCGTTATAACTTCGGTAGTACCGTCCTTTTTCAGTATTTCAAAGAGTAACTTCATATTCAGCTGTAAGATAACGATATTCCAGTATATCGTGAAAATCGTGTCCGTTAATGCTTATCAGCTTGTCCCCGACTTCAATTCCGGCATCTTCCGCGATTGAATACGGTTCTATATATTTAATTGTGGTATTAACTTTTCTCATATTTTTTATCTCCGCATTATTATCCAATATGTATTATTACACAATCACAGAAAAAAATCAAGGCATTTGGCAAAAATAAAAGACAGCATACGCTGTCTTTACCAAAAATTTATTTAATTTACCAAAACACAATCGTTTAAAATTGCACTTCCAAGACTTCGTCCTGAACATCTTCCCTAAAACAGTTATAGTTTGTCCTTGCGAAACATTGGTGATTTGCGACTTGCCTTCAGAAGAAAAATATGCCGTTACACCGTCTGCCACATATCCCGCCATAAGATTTATATGCCGTTCCCAAGAAGAAAGTTTTGTCTATATTATAAACAGTACCCGTTACCAAAAAGCATTTTACCTTTATATTTGTTTTCCGCACCAACATTATTTGTGTTGAATTCCTCATATAAAGTAGATGCATTTACTTTATAGCCTCATCAATGGCTTTTTGTCTTGCCGCTGCCGCCTCTTGTTCAGCTTTTGCTTTCGCCTCTGCCACTTTCGTTTCCGAAGTTGATTTTATCGTTTCGACTTCCTTTTTTCTTCCTCTTTCAAGTTCATTTTCAGCAATTCATCTGCCTCGTTAAGTGAACTGTCAAAGTTTCCGGCATTAAAAATTATCTCTTATATTTTTAATTTTTCGTCAATCAATTTTCTTTCTTCTATAGCGGCTTGTGCCTTATCCTTAAATTCATCAATATTTTTACTTATACCGTACTTCTGATAAACTCCCGATAGTTGCTCAATTTTTTTCAACAACAGCCTCATTATTGCCTTTATCAAATTCGCCCTTTATTTCAACATATGCAGACGCCACTTTTTTAATTTCATCCACTTGACTTATCTGTGACTGTGTAAGTTTGTTTTTTCTTTAATTCATCACATTTGCCGATTATGTCCGAAACCTTTGTCACATCAGAAAAAAAGTTTTGTAACTTCTTCTATTTGTGTATCATTCTTTTTTATTTCTTCGTTGCGTTTTTTCATAATCAATATTTAATTGGTTGATTTCCGATTTTGTAGGATATTCGGTAGTTACATTTTCAAATTAGCAACAACAGATGATAACGTTTGCATATCATCTTTAATTAACGCGTCCTTACCACTCTCATATGTACGCAAATTTTGATATTGCGACAGTGTTTTACCCTTAATCTTTTTTATCTTTGAATAATATGTAATTGCCGCTTGATAATTTCCCTTTTCGCAATTATAATTGCCCATAATTAAATTTCTGTTTTTGCAAAAACGATTATTGCGGCTATCAATATAATTGCAACAGGTATAATTATCGCTAATTTCTTTTTATCAAATACCTTTACCCTTTCAATAACTTTATCCTTTACTTCCACAACATTTTCTGAATTAGTATCCATATCTGTTCTCCCCTTTCATATATTACTTTTAGTATTCTTATATACACTACATATTAGAACACATATATAATATCATAATATATACAATATTGTCAAGTTAAAGAAGAGTTAATCGTATTTTTCCGTCAAAATTACTCCTATAATAATCAAGCCACCGCCGATATACTGCACCAATCCCATTGTTTCGCCCAAGAATACCGCGCCGAGTATTATTGAAGTAATCGGCTCAAATGCTGATACTATTCCGGCGGTTGACGCACCCTCACAGCGAACTCCCACTTGAAAAAGCGGCACTGCTCCAAGCGTTATAATAAGTGATATAGCCACCGACAGTATCCATGCTTTATAATCCATTTTCTCAAACACCAAGCTATCAGTTGTCAAACCGAAAATATATGTGCCGATACTCATAATAATCATAAGATAAAATGTAAGTTTTATATAGTCCATTTCGTCAAGTTTGGAACGATACATATAAACGACATAAAAAGCTGTAAAATATCCCCGACAAAATCGCAAGTATCACGCCGATTTTATCGGCTGTATTATTAAGGTCAACAAACATAAACATTCCGAGCGTGACAAGCATAACCGCAAGAAGTTTTATCTTCTTGATTTTTCTTTGTACACTACCGCCGAAGTTATTACTATTATAAGCGGATATATAAAATGGAGCGTTGTCGCAAAGTCCTGTTGAGATATAGTCATATGCGGCATAAAGTGAAATCATTGAAAATGAGCCACCCACCACACCAAGTAGAATTATATCTATAAGCTCTTTTTTTTGTAAGTTTAAACGACACTTTTCTGAAAATCATTATAAAAAATAAAAGCGGCAGCATTAGGAATGTACGCAAAAAAGTAAGCGTAATTCCGTTTGCTCCGCTTTTGTATGCAAATTTAGCCAGTATCGGTGCAAATCCGTAAATAAATGCCGATAAAATTAAACAAACTTTACTCTTTGACACCGAAATCCCTCCATAGAATAGGGCGTTAAAGTGTTTCAAGTTCCTTCGCCCAAATTTGATATGAGGCGTCGGACGGCATTCGCCAATCGCCTCTCGGAGAAAGAGCAACACTTCCTACTTTCGGACCGTCAGGCAGGCACGAACGTTTGAATTGCTGTGCAAAAAATCTTCTGTAAAATACCTTTAACCATTCAAGTATAACTTCTCTGTCATATATCCCATCAAACGCAACTTCAGCCAATCTCAATATCTTTGACGGCTTTGAACCAAAACGCATAAGATGATACAAAAAGAAATCGTGAAGTTCATACGGACCGACAATATGTTCGGTCTTTTGAGATATTTTTTTCCGTCTTTCGGCGGAAGAAGTTCGGGACTTACAGGTGTATCCAATATGTCCTGTAATGTTTTCTTCAATATATCGTTATTTGTACGTTTAGCCTCATAATCGACAAGGTAGCGAATAAGTGTTTTCGGAACTCCCGCATTCACGCCGTACATCGACATATGGTCGCCGTTATACGTTGCCCAGCCGAGTGCAAGCTCCGACATATCACCTGTACCGATTACCAAGCCACCGCTTTTGTTTTGCAACGTCCATAAGAATTTGAGTTCTTTCTCTCGCCTGAGAATTTTCATATGTGACGTCATATACATTCGGATCGTGTTCTATATCCGCGAAATGCTTATTTACCGCCGCTTTGATATTTACTTCTTTTAATGTAACACCAAGCGAATTTGCAAAATTAACCGCATTGTTATACGTTCTGTCCGTTGTACCGAAACACGGCATTGTTACCGCGATTATATTCTTTCTTTCAAGATTAAGACTGTCAAATGCACGCACGGTTACCAAAGTGCAAGTGTCGAGTCAAGTCCTCCGCTTACACCCACAACAGCCGTTTTGGCATGCGTATGGTCAAGTCGTTTTTTAGTCCCAGCGACTGAATTGAAAGGATTTCTTCACTGCGTTTTTCACGCTTTTTGTCGTCTGACGGAACGAACGGCTGTTTATCGACATAACGTGTTATTTTAGTGTCCCCCGATATTCATATCAAGTTTTACACACACATATTTTTCACTGCCGACTATATTATAGGTATTGCTCTTTTTTCTCTCACCTACAAGTCTTTCCAAATCAAGCTCGATATATACACATTCGTTGTTAAATCTTTTTACTTCTTGCCAAAATCGTGCCGTTTTCGGCAATCATATTATCACCTGCGAATACAAGGTCAGTCGTTGATTCGCCGTATCCCGCGTCGGAATAAATATAACCGCAATAAAGTTTTGCAGACTGACTCTTTACAAGCATTTCGCGGTATTCATCTTTTGCAATAACTTCGTTGCTCGCAGAAAGATTTGCTATAATCGTTGCACCTGCAAGTGCGTGGTTGACCGACGGCGGCATAGCTGTCCACAAATCCTCGCAAATTTCAACCGCAAGAACAAAATCTTCACACGCATCTGTTTTAAATAATATATTCGCACCGAACGGTATTTCTTCACCGTTTATATTCACATATGTCACTTCATTTTTACCGGCCGTAAAATGTCTTACCTCATAAAATTCGGCATAGTTTGGAATATTGAGTTTCGGAACAAAACCTTTTATGTGTCCCCGTTTACCACTGCGGCACAATTATAAAGCGTCTGCTCCGCAACGTACGGAAGTCCGACAACGGCGGTTATATCAAGATTTTCCGTTGCTTTTGCTATTTTGATTAAGCTGTCTTTTGCACTGTCAATCAATATTTTCTGCAAAAACAAATCACCGCAAGTATATCCCGTTATGCAAAGTTCCGGAAATACTATAAGCTTTATATCATTTTGAGCCGCATCTTCGATTGCCTTTATTATATTTGATGTATTATAATCGGTGTCCGCAACCTTTATATCAACAGTTGCGCTTGCACATCTTACAAATCCGTCTTTCATAAATCAATTTCCTTTCTTTATTCTGTCCCAATAAACTTTTGCCGACTGTTCGGTTTTATTGTCCCCAAAATCGTAATATTTAGTGTCCCCTAATGTTGTTAGGCAAATATTGCTGTTTGACATAATGATTTTCATAACTGTGCGGATATTTGTACTCTGTTCCGTGACCGAGTTTTTTTGCTCCGCCGTAATGCGAATCTGTCAGATGTTCCGGTATATCGCCCGTATCCATACCCTCAATATCACTCAACGCACTGTCTATCGCCATTATTGCCGAATTTGATTTTGGTGCGGTTGCAAGTAAAATCACCGCTTCAGCACGAGGTATTCTCGCCTCTGGGAAACCAAGCTGCAACGCACTGTCAACACAAGCTTTCACGACCGATATAGCCTGGGGATATGCAAGTCCTATATCCTCTGCCGAAATAACCAAAAAGTCTGCGGCAAATGCTCGGCAAATCACCTGCCGAAACAAGTCTTGCAAGATAATGAACTGCCGCATCCGGATCTGAACCTCTTATTGATTTTTGAAACGCACTTAAAATATCATAATGACTGTCACCGTCACGGTCGTAACGCATAGCTTTTTTTGCGTTGCCTGTACCGCAGTGTCAAGCGATATGTGTATTTTTTTATCTTTGTTTGGCGGTGTTGCAATAAATGCAACTTCAAGCGAATTTAAAGCCTTTCTCACATCTCCGTTTGAAACGTGTGCCATATGCCGTATTGCGTCTTTGTCAACGGTTACGTCAAAGCCTTTATAATCCGATTGCTTTAATTCTTCAACCGCTCTTTCAAGTGCCTTTTCAATCTCGCTCGGCTCAATCTGTTTAAATTCAAACACAACACTTCTCGAAAGCACCGCATTATACACATAAAAATACGGATTTTCCGTTGTACTTGCGATAAGCGTTATCTTGCCGTTTTCCATAAATTCAAGCAAAGACTGTTGTTGTTTCTTATTAAAATGCTGTATTTCGTCAAGGTACAATAGTACTCCGTCCATTGCCAAAAAGCTGTCAAGCGTTGATACAATATTTTTATATCCGCAACGGACGCAGTTGTCGCATTAAGTCTATGCAAAGTTTTACCCGTTTTTGAGCGATTATGTTTGCAATGGTGGTTTTACCGACACCGCTCGGGCCGTAAAATATCATATTCGGTACTTCGTCATTTTCGATTATGTTTCTTAAAATTTTTCCTTCACCTATAAGGTGCTTTTGTCCGACAACTTCATCAAGCGTCTTTGGACGTATTCTATCAGCCAATGGTGTTTTCATTGTGATTCTTTACCTCTTGTATAAGCTTATTAACTTCTTCCTCCGTAACCGTTGTCATTCCCGAACGCTTACATTCTTTCAGCTTTTCGGCATATTCTGCGGCTTTATCGTACTTGTTAAGTTTCATTGCAATCTGTATGCCGTGATAAAACCCCTCAACAAAGTTAGGTGCCGATCCCGACAAGTTCATCAGATATTTTTCTGCTTTTTCATATTCGCCTTTTCTGAAATAACAAATTGAAAGATTATCTTTTATGTCCCTGTCATCACTGTTGTAATCATAAGCTTCTTCACAAAGTTTTGTTGTTTCGTCAAGGTCATCGTTTCTAAGTAATTTAAAATATCCAAGCATACCGTAAATACTTGAATTTCTGTAACCTTCGTTCATCATTGACTGTGCATCCTCAATCGCCTCGTCAAGTCTGCCCTGCTTATAGTAAACCATACATCTTTGTTGCTTTGCCAAATTCTTTTTTTTCCGGTGCAAGCCCTTTTTTTACTCTTATAATCGGATCAAGAACTTTTTCCGCCTCGTCGGCATAACCTGTACGTAAAAGCACATATGCATAAGACGATTTCAACTTTACATTTGCTCTGCCCGTTTCACACGCCTTTTTATACCACTCTCTCGCACGGTCCTCGTCACCGATTTCAAATGCTTTGTTGCCGTTTATCGCATAATAGGTCGGCAAAAAAATTATATATTCCCACACCTATAGCCACAATCGCAACGGCTATTCCAAGAAATACATTAAACTTAAACGCTACAATAATTATAGCAAGTGCAATAAGAACTGCAATTAAATTCATAAAAATCGTACCTTTCTTTATAAAAATCAAGAGGCTGCAAGCAGCCTCTTAAAATAGTAGTCAAAACCGCCATAGTTTTGTCTTGATTAATATTCGGCAGTACCGACTGTTCTCGGGAACGGCAGAACGTCACGAATGTTCGAAACGCCCGTAATATACATGATAAGTCTTTCAAAGCCGAGACCGAAACCTGCGTGTTTGTTTGTTCCGTATCTGCGAAGGTCAAGATAGAAATTATAATCTTCTTCCTTAAGACCAAGTTCTTTCATTCTCTCAACAAGTACGTCGTAATTTTCTTCTCTCTGGCTTCCGCCGATGATTTCTCCGACGCCCGGAACAAGCAAGTCCATAGCCGCAACCGTCTTTTGGTCATCGTTAAGTTTCATATAGAAAGCCTTTGATTTCCTTCGGATAATCTGTTACAAACAACGGACGCTTAAATACCTGTTCTGTAAGGTATCTTTCGTGTTCTGTCTGTAAATCGCAGCCCCATTCCACCTTATTGTCAAACTTAACCTTACCGGCTTTTGAATCTTCGATAAGTATATTTACAGCCTCTGTATATGTTACATGAGCAAACTCACTGTTTACAACGTGGTTTAGACGGTCAAGAAGTTCCTTGTCGATAAATTGATTGAAGAACTGCATTTCTTCGGGAGCATTTTCAAGACAATAGTTAATGATATACTTTAGCATATCCTCTGCAAGTTCCATATCGTCTTTTAGGTCTGCGAAATGCGATTTCCGGCTCCAGCATCCAAAATTCCGCGGCATGACGCGCTGTATTGGAATTTTCCGCACGGAAGGTAGGTCCGAATGTATACACATTTCTGAATGCCATACAGTATGTTTCAACATTAAGCTGACCGCTTACCGTAAGGTTTGTCTGCTTGCCGAAAAAGTCCTTTGAATAATCAACAGTTCCGTCATCATTCTTAGGGACGTTGTTCAAATCAAGTGTTGTAACTTGGAACATTTCGCCCGCGCCCTCACAGTCACTTGCAGTGATAATCGGAGTATGAACGTATACAAATCCTCTCTCCTGGAAGAATTGGTGAATTGCATACGCAATCATTGAACGCACTCTGAACACTGCCGAGAATGTATTTGTACGAGGTCTTAAATGAGCGACTGTACGCAAATATTCAAAGCTGTGTCTTTTCTTCTGTAACGGATAATCCGGTATAGATTCACCGTCGATTACAACGTTTTCAGCCTTTAATTCAAACGGCTGTTTTGCGTCCGGTGTAAGTACAAGTGTACCTGTTGCCGTAATTGCGGCTGCAATGTTTAGCTTTGAAAGTTCCGCAAAGTTATCAAGTTTATCCGACTCAATTACTATCTGCAAATTCTTAAAAAAATGTACCGTCATTTAATTCGATAAAACCGAAATTCTTTGAAATTCTTATGTTTCTTATCCAACCCGATACTGTTATTTCTTTTTTCCCCCAAACTCATCCTGTTTTCTGAACAAGTCTTTTTACAACTGTTTTCATAATCTAAATAATAATCCTTTCAATAGTTATTAAATATAGTAGCTCTGTGCCACCGCTTCGCCTTTTAGGCATCTCCCTCAAGGAGAGGCTTATTATAGTAGCTTTATTCCTTTTTTCTTCACAAGTCTTACGCATATCGTCCGGCCATACAGATGCCTGTACTTCGCCGATATGAGCCTTACCAAGCATATACATACACAATCTTGACTGACCGATACCGCCGCCGATTGTATAAGGAAGTTCCTTATTAAGAAGTTTCTTATGGAAATCAAGTTCAAGTCTGTCCTCACAACCTGCAATCTTAATTTGCGAAAAAGAAGTGAATCTTCGTCAACTCTGATACCCATGCTTGAAAGTTCGTAAGCCATATCAAGAACAGGATAATAAACAAGAATATCACCGTTAAGCTCCCAATCGTCATAATCCGGTGCTCTTCCGTCGTGTCTTTGACCCGACTTCAATTCTTTACCGATTTGCATTAGGAATACCGCTTTCTTTTCGCGAAGAAGTTTATTTTCTCTTTCTTTCGGTTCAAGATCAGGGTACATATCCTCAAGTTCTTGCGTTGTTATAAATGTAATTTCCTCAGGGAAATTATTTTCAATACCGCTGAACTTTTGACATACTCTGCTTTGAGTCGACTTCATAGCGGTATATATACGTTCTACAAAACTCTTTAAAGTTTCAACAGTTCTGTCTGACTTATTTATAACAGCCTCCCAATCCCATTGGTCAACGTACATAGAGTGAAGATTGTCCACTTCCTCATCACGTCTTATGGCGTTCATATCTGTATACAAGCCCTCACCCGGATTAAAACCGTATCTGCCGAGAGTCATTCTCTTCCACTTTGCAAGTGAATGAACAATTTCAAGTGTAGCACCGCCGATACAAGGTGCATCAAAACTTACAGGACGTTCAACTCCGTTAAGATTATCGTTAAGACCTGTTTCGGGACGTACAAATAACGGTGCTGAAATTCTCTGCAAATTAAGTGCAGAAATTATTTCATGCTGAAATGTATCCTTTATAAATTTAATTGCTTTTTCCGTTTCGCGTCCGTTAAGATTTGATTTATAGTTTTCGGGAATTATTAGTGACATTTTTATTCTCCTTTATCAATTATTTCAATATTGTCAAGCGTCTGTTTGAAATTCTGACGTATGGCATTAAGATATTCTTCACGGAGCTTTGCACGCTCCGTCATTTCCTCAGGCGTCAACCCATCGGAACTTCTTGCCTTTTTCGCAAGTTCATTTATTCTGTCAATTTTCTTCTTATCCAAAAGATTTACCTCCCCAAGAAAATATCACTACTACTATTCTAACCCATTTTGAAGAAAAATTCAAGTAAAATATGGGACAATGTGCAAAATTAATATATTAGTCATAATATATATTACAAAACATTGAAAGGAGGCACTCACAATGGGCGAATGTTGTGGAAACGGTTGTCAAAGAGGCGGTTGCGATTTTGATCTTGATATGATTATTTGGGTTCTTATTATTATCGTTATCGTTACTTGTATGTGCAACAACTAATCTTACATCAACTCCACTTTCAAAATATCAGTGGCAAACAGCGGTGCTTTTTCGGAAGCACCGCTGTTTTTGCGGTATAAAAAACATATCTTAAGTATTATTTTTATTTTTGAATAAAACTATTGACAAATGATATAGTATACCGTATAATGAATATATGAACAGTTATTCATATATTCAAGTATGGAGGTGTAGATATGAAAAAGAATAACGATAGTAATATTGCGGAAGATAATAAAAAGCTGTCTGTTGTGAAAAACATGAACATCATCATGAACACGAGGGTCATTGCGGTTGCGGTCACGATCATCATAAACACGAGCACGAGGCTCATTGTAGCTGCGGACATGAACATCATCATGAGCATGATGACCGCTGCGGTTGCGGTCACGACAATCATCACGAGCATGAAGACCATTGCGGTTGCGGTCACGATCACGATCATCACGAACATGGCTGTGGCTGCGGATGCGGTTGCGGTTGCGAACATGGAGAGGAAGATGAAAAAGTTCTTACTATAAGACTTATAGCCGGTGCAATACTTTTTGCGGCAGGTATCGTAACAGAAAACGTACTTTCTTCCCCATTGATATCTGATATTTTATTTGTAGTCGCTTATATTGTTCTTGGCTATGATATAGTTTGGAATGCGATTAAAAACATATTCAAAGGACACTTATTCAACGAAAACTTCTTAATGAGTATAGCAAGTATCGGTGCATTTGCTGTCGGTGAACACCCTGAGGCGGTTGCCGTAATGCTGTTCTATCAAGTCGGCGAGGCATTGCAGGAACGTGCGGCACAAAAGAGCCGTAATTCAATTACGGAACTTATGGATATTCGTCCCGACTATGCCAATACAGAAGTAAACGGCACGATTACAAAAGTTTCTCCGTCTGAAATTTCAATCGGAGATATTATAATTGTAAAACCGGGCGAAAAAATTCCTCTTGACGGAACAATAACTTCGGGCGAAACATATCTTGATACAAAAGCACTTACAGGCGAAAGCGTACCACGTAAGGCTGTTACGGGTGATACTGTATTGAGCGGAAGTTTGAATACAGGCTCACCTATATATATTAAAGTAGAAAAAACATACGGCGAAAGTACCGTTTCAAAAATTCTTGATATGGTTGAACATGCTCAAAGCAAAAAAGCAAAATCGGAAAAATTTATTTCCGTATTTGCCAAATACTATACACCGATTGTCGTTGCACTTGCGGTAATAGTTATGTTCGTTCCTCCCCTGTTTCTTGGAGATTTCAGAACTTGGATATATCGCGGACTTATGTTCCTTGTGGTTTCTTGCCCTTGTGCATTGGTTGTATCAATTCCGCTTGGTTTCTTTGCCGGTATCGGTTGTGCATCAAAAGAACGGTATTCTTGTTAAGGGCAGTAACTTCATCGAAAAGCTTGCTAAACTTGATACTGTCGTATTTGACAAAACAGGTACTCTTACAAAAGGTGTATTCGCCGTAAAAGACGTATATTCGGTTATAGACAAAACGAACTTATAAAATATGCCGCTTATGCTGAATTTTACTCAACACACCCTATCGCAGTATCGGTTAAAAATGCTTACAAAAAAACCGTTGACACTGCAAAAATCTTAAACTACACAGAAATTTCTGGTATGGGTATCAGTGCAGATATAGACGGTCATAAAGTTTTAGCCGGTAACGGCAGACTTCTTGAGAGCAACAATATCTCTCATGAAAAAAAGCAAAATCACACATCGGAAGTATTATATACATTGCAGTTGACGGAAAATTTGCCGGATATATCGTTATATCTGATGAAATCAAAGCTGACAGTAAAGCTGCAATTTCAGCATTGAAACAGCTTAATATCAAATCTGTTATGCTCACAGGCGACATAAAGAAAAATCGCCGACTATACCGCAGAGCAGATTGGTATTGATAAAGTTTATTCGCAGTTGTTGCCACAGGATAAGGTTTCAAAACTTGAAGAAATCCTTTCTTCTAAAAAATCCTAAAAAGAATGTTGCATTCGTCGGTGACGGAATTAACGACGCACCCGTACTTATGCGTTCGGACGTCGGTATTGCTATGGGCGGTATCGGTTCGGACAGTGCAATCGAGGCGGCTGACGTTGTTCTTATGACTGATGAACCTTCCAAAATTGCCAAAGCATCTAAAATCTCCGCAAAAACTATGTCGGTTATACTCCAAAACATTGTATTTGCTATCGGCGTTAAAGTTCTTGTTATGATTTTAAGCGTACTTGGCATAAGCACAATGTGGCTTGCAATTTTTCGCTGATGTAGGTGTATCATTGCTTGCGATTTTAAACTCACTTCGAGCATTATATTACAAAGATTAATCACAAGATATCCCAAAATCATATAAAAGATGTCAAAACAAAAAAAGTTTTTAGACATCTTTTTTCGTTGTCGCCATTTTTCACAGTATTTACTAAAATAAAGCATTAAAAAAATGTATTTTAAATTTTTTTTTTTGGAATTTTTTTGAAAAAAAATCTCTTGATTTTTTTTGGATTAACATTTTATGGTAATATACTTTACGTAATGGAAAACATTTACAAATAGTAGACATCATATTAACTTTATACAATAGGAGGACTTACTTATGAACAACAATATATCTGTACTAATAGCAGATGACAACGAAGATTTAGCAAAGGAATTATCATCATACATAGGTGCAAAGCCTAATATGACAGTAACGGCTATTGCAACAGACGGTGAAGAGGCTTACACTCTTATTTCTCAAACCAGACCCGACGTTATAATTCTTGACCTTGTAATGCCGAAACTTGACGGTATAGGAGTTTTTAAAGCGTATGCAGACTTTGACATTTGATAAAAAGCCTAAAATCATAGTTTATTCCGTTTCATCAATAGCAATTAAAATGGCTGCGTCAGTAAGTCCTTTAATAGACTACTGTCTTTTAAAACCGCAAAGCAACGAACGTGTATACGAAGTTATTCAAGATTTAACATCTGTTCCTATGGTTAGCGCAATACCGCTTTCACACAATATAACAGCTCAAAAAGCCGAAGAAACAGACCTTGAAACTATCGTTACAGACTTCATTCACGAGCTTGGTGTTCCGGCACATATTAAGGGTTATCAATATATCCGAAGTGCAATAATGATGGTTGTTGAAAATATGGACCTGTTAAACTTCATCACTAAACAGCTTTATCCCGAAATTGCAAAGGCATATAATACCACCGCCAGCCGTGTAGAACGTGCAATCCGCCACTCAATAGAAGTCGCTTGGAGCAGAGGTAAGCCTGAGGTTATGAATGAAATTTTCGGCTACACAATCCACACAGGCAAAGGCAAGCCGACAAATTCAGAATTTATCGCAATGGTTGCCGACAGAATCAGACTTCAATTAAAATAATAAAATATATCTTCTCTCAAAAAAAAGTATCCTCTGTTGAGGATACTTTTTTGTTAATTTTCTTGAACTGTTGTTTCTCCGCCGTCTGTTTCAGGAATGTCTGTTTCCTCTGTTGTCGGTACTTCTGTCGGCTCAGGTGTCGGAGCTAAAGTTGGCGTTGGTGTTGATTTAGGTTTATTCTGCAAATCGTATAATCTCATAATAGTTGAGATTGACTGTTCATTTGTATAATTTGATTTAGGTGAAAACATATCGTCGCCCATACCTGTCATTATCTCGGCTTTGTTCATCTGATAAACAGCCTCTTTTGCCCACTCGCCTATTTCTTCATCATCGGCATACTTATAATCCGACAATTTGTAATCCTCATAGAAATCGTTATACCCCATATACTGTGCTGTCTTATACAAAAGCATCGACGCCTCTTCACGCGTAATCGAATTATTAGGTTTAAACGTACCGTCCTCATAACCGCTTATAATTCCTGCCGTACCCAAAAGCGAAACTTCTTCTCTTGTTGTATCGCTGAATTTGACATTCTGCTCTGTCGGCAATTTATCCTTTGCCTTTAGCATATTTGCAAGAATTATGCAGAACTTTTCACGCGTCATATTGTCCGTATACACAAGTGTATCTTTGTATCTGTACGGTGCAACATCAAGCGAATACGCTCTCTTAACTTCTTTTTCTGCCCACTTTGACGGCTTTGATTTATTGAATGTTATATTTGCAAGCGGCATACGATGATTATAGTTCTCCCACTTCTGACCGTCTGCCGACTTAAATCTGTTTCCGTCTGCGTCCTCAACATAGTAATATCCGTCATAATAAACGGCAAGCTGAATAAGTTTATCAAATTCATACTTATCTTTTATTTTATAATTTTTGTCAAGATAGTAAATTGTCTTTACCTTGCCCCACTCTGAAGTGTAGTAATAAGGACAGCCGTCCCATTCAATCCATCTTAACATATATCCGGTATTTGTTTTCAAAAGTTCGTAACTGTCATAATTACCGTTTATAATATCCTTTACTTCCTGCGGCAATTCGTCCTTTACTTCCGATGCCAAGACACCTGTTGTAATCGGTCCTTGCTCTGCTCTCGGTTCATCGACATAATCTTCGTAATACTTATCAATATGACTTTCATTGCATACTCTGAATGAATTTCTTATACCGCCGACGTAATTTATAGGCAATACCATATTAATCGAAAATTCCTTTTCACTGTTTGCCGGAATTAATACACTTGCCATTGTATCTTTTTTAGCAGGACTTGACTCGTCTTTCAAAAGACCGCTGTGCTTGCCGTTTTCGTCCTCAACATACACCGCAATATTTGACGAAGTTTCGGCAACGTATTCAAAAATACTTATCTTTATTCGTTACGTTCTTAACTTTTAAATTATATGCCTCTGTTACGCAATAGTTGCCCATACTGCAACCGTAGCCTTGATTACTGCGTTTAACGGAAAGTTCATAGTTTGGAACATAGTCCTCTCTGTTGTACCAAGTTGACGCACCCGGATATTCCGCGGTATCACTGTGATACGGATCCCATATCCATAAATTATTTTTTTCTTTTTCCTTTACATTAGAGCCGTAATAATCAAGTTTTGAATCATCTTTGTATGTCAAAGTAAGCAAGTCCGACTGTACAGATATATCTTTCGACCAAATATCGTCCTGCGGATTAAGATTGGTGCACCACGCGTCCGTAACATAGCCGTCAGGCTGATATTGATTAAATACTTTGTTTTTTATATACTCACCGTCTTTGTATGTATTGTCAATAGTATATTCAAGGTCAACATTAACCTTTGGAAGTGAATCGGCAATACCTTTTTCCGTTCTTGTGTATGAATATTTTCCGAACTTTGCATTCGGGTCAAAACTGCTTCTGTCCTTTAGTTCATCACCCGTTTTGAATGCCGCAACATTAAAATTCATTTTGCCGTAATTAAGTGATAATTCTCCAAGTATCTGTGACGGCTTGTGATAGCCGATACTTGTGTAATCGTCCATATAGTCGCTGAGCCATATTGTTTCGCCTTTTTTCAGTTCAACAGTTACAGGCTCATATGGCTTTGCCTCGTATAACCAGGCACCGTTTAATTGTGACAGGTTTACACCAAGCATTGACGCAAGTCCGTTAATGCAACCGAATTTGTTTGTTTCTTTTGACCACGTTCCGTCACTGAATATAAACGACTCGTCCTCAACAGCCTCAAAAAAGGCTTTGTTTATAGTTATTTCACTGTCCTCAACAGCTGTAAGTTCAACATCAACTTCAATTTCATATCCTGCACCGTAACCGCCGTTACTGTCAGTGTAATTTATATGACAAATAAGAAAGTCATATAAATCCGGTTCAAGATTTTCGTTGTTCATAATATATGACGGCGGATTGTCGTCACTGTTCATTAAGTCTTGATTTCTGATTGCTTCGGGATTGTTGCAGTAAATCCACTTTGCCTTCACCTTCAGGCGTAAATGTCATATCTGCCGCCGATGCACTTACCCCCCAATGCACAAAGCAATACTATAATTGCTAATATTTTCTTCAATTCCTCGTCCTCCTTTTGTATATTTATATTTATTTAGACGTTAAATAATTCAATTTTGTTCCATTTGTTTCCGTAAAAAACGGAACATCTCAGTTCCGTTTTGTTGTGTGATGTGTATTTTGTGGGTTGTAAAATGTGCCAATCGCAGTAAATTGCGACCTCGACGTCCCCTACTTTCCATCTGTTATCTTTTTCTCTATTCCCTCTTATCTGATACTCCGTTTTGGGCGACCAATGATCGCCCCTACAAACTATAGTGAATACTGATAATCGACACCGCTGTTACCGTCACTTCGTGACGCCTCTCCTCAAGGAGAGTCTTTTGAGGCTCCCATCGAGGGGAGCTGTCAACGCAGTTGACTGAGGGGTGGCATTTCAATAGAATTATATCTCTATTTTATTCTTCTGTTTCTTCGCTTTCTTCATCATCACTGTAATAAAGCTCACCTGCACGCATCATTTCAATCATATCCCATACAGTATATTTGCCTTCATCATCTTGTGTTGAAAACGGTACAAGAATATCATCTTCGCCCATTTCAAGAGTTTCCCAAATTCTTTGAAGATTCGGCTCAATATCTCTCTTTTTAAGCTTATCACTTTTTGTTGCAACAACTATCAAATTCGTATGATAATGGCGAATCCAATTTGCCATTGTTATATCGTCCTTAGTCGGCTTATGACGGCTGTCAACAAGCAATATCGTCTGCACAAGCGGTTCACGGTTTGCAAGATAATCCTCCATCATCTTGCCCCACTTTTCAGTTTCGACTTTGAACGCTGTGCATATCCGTAACCCGGCAAGTCAACAAGATAAATTGTATCGTCGATATTATAAAAATTAATCGTAATTGTTTTACCCGGTGTACCCGATACTCTCGCCAGCGATTTTCTGTTAAGCAATTTATTTATCATCGAAGATTTACCGACATTTGAACGTCCGGCAAATGCAAATTCCATATAACCTGTCGTTGGGTATTGGTTTGGACGTACTGCGGAAATTGTAAGGCTAACATTATGTATATTCATAATTTATATCATTCCTTTCTTCACTTATCTCAAAGCATTTTCAAGTACAGTATCCATACTCTTTACAGGTATGAAATTGATTTTGCTTCTTACTTCCTTAGGGACATCGTCTATGTCGGCTTTGTTTTCGTTCGGAATAATAATATCGGTTATTCCTGCTCTGAATGCCGCAAGCGACTTTTCTTTCAAACCGCCTATCGGAAGAACTCTGCCTCTAAGCGTGATTTCACCTGTCATTGCAATATCGTTTCTTACAGGATTTTTGTAAGCGCCGATACAACTGCCGTTGCCATTGTTATTCCGGCTGACGGACCGTCTTTCGGTACTGCGCCTTCCGGCACGTGAATATGTATATCCTTTGTTTTATGGAAATTTTCCGCAATACCGAGTTTTTGTGAATTTGCTCTTATGTAGCTGATTGCCGCCATTGCACTTTCTTTTCATAACATCGCCGAGCTTACCTGTAAGTTCGACTTTTCCGCTTCCCGGCATAACGTTAACTTCTATCGACAGCGTGTCACCGCCTACCGACGTCCAAGCCAATCCTCTTGCAACACCTATTTCGTCCTGCTCATTCATTTTTTCAAAATGGAAACGTTCCTTACCGAGATATTCCTCAAGATTTTGCTTTGTAACCTCTATCGGTCTTTCGGTGTTTTCAAGAAGTTTTTAACCGCCTTACGGCATATCTTTACCTATTTGCTGTTCAAGTTTTCTGACGCCCGCCCTCACGGGTGTAATATTCGATTACAGCCTCAATCGCGTCATCTGAAATTGTCAAATCATTGTCATCAAGTCCATTATTTTTCATAGATTTCTTCACAAGATAATCCTTTGCAATATGGAATTTTTCATTGCTTGTATAACCCGAAAGTTCAATGATTTCCATTCTGTCAAGCAACGGTCTTGAAACCGTATCAAGTGAATTTGCTGTTGTGATAAACAACACCTGTGACAAATCAAACGGTACTTCAATATAATGGTCGCGGAATGTTCCGTTTTGTTCATAGTCAAGCACTTCCAAAAGTGCGGCTGACGGATCACCTTTATAATCCGCACCCATTTTATCAATTTCGTCAAGCAAAATAAGCGGATTTTTGTTTTTTGCCTCTTTTCATTGCCGCTATAATTCTGCCCTCCATAGCGCCTATGTAAGTCTTTCTGTGACCTCTTATATCTGATTCGTCGTGAATACCGCCGAGAGATATTCTGACATATTTTCTGCCGAGCGAACGTGCGATTGACTTTGCAACCGACGTTCTACCCACTCCCGAGGTCCCGCAAAGCAAAGTATCGTACCGTTTTTGCCTTTTGTGTTCTGTCTTACCGCAAGATATTCAAGCACGCGTTCCTTGACCTTTTCAAGTCCGTAATGATCCTCATTTAATATCTTTTCAGCATTTTTAATATCAAAGCTTTCCTTTGACAGCTTGTTCCAAGGAAGGCTTAAAACAGTATCAAGATAATTTCTAATCACCGAACTTTCAGCCGACGACGGCGGCATCTTTGAAAACCTGTCAACTTCTTTCATAAGTTTTTTTTTCGTATCCTTAACGGTTTTCAATTTGTTTATTTTCTGCTTATATTCTTCTACTTCCGCCTTTATGCCGTCGGTATCGCCAAGTTCGTCCTGTATCACTTTTAATTGCTCGCGCAAAAAATATTCTCTTTGATTTTTGTCAATTCTTTCTTTGACTTTCTGTGCAAGCTGTTGCTCCAACTTCAATACTTCAAGCTGATTTTGTATTGTAATTATAAGTTTTTCCGCTCTGTCATATGAATCAAATTCAGATAAAATTTCCTGTTTTTCTTTTGTGTCAATTTCAAGACTTGCGGCAATCACATCACAAAGTTCGCCTATTTCCTCAATACCCATAACCGCCATAAAATTATCGGCAGTAAGTTTTGGATTTTGAGAGAAATATTCTTCGTAAGACTTTTTAAGTCGTCTTATATAAGCCTGTTTTAAAGGATGATTTTCTTCGTACAAATCGTCAAATTCCTGTACTTCTGCCTCAAAAAAACGGTTTTTCGGAAATGAAATTTTCAATAATTCCACGTTCCAATCCCTTTACTATAACTCTTGTTATACCGCCGGGCATACGCATAACCTGTTTTATAACCGCAAACGTACCTATACTGTATATATCGTCAACAGTCGGTTGTTCTATTGTATAATCCTTTTGCGCCGCAAGGAATACTATTGAATCATTTTCAGCAGCACTTTCAAGTGCTTTTTATGGACATTTCTCGTGCCGCGTCAAAGTTAAGCGTCATATGCGGGAACAAAACCATTCCACGCATTGGCACTACCGACACACGTTTTAGTTCTTTTTCCAATCCGTTTTCACTCCTATAAGATTAATATTACTATTATATAATTTTTTCGTATAATTTTCAACTGTTTTTTACAGTTTTTTATTTAGGTTTTATGACCGATATATCAATTATTTTTTCATCACTGCTTATATATCCGTTTGTATAATGACACGTTTTTAAAATCCACGCAATATCGTCCAAAGTTACGTTTCTTCTGTTGTCAAGAAATATAATATTTTTAGCCATTTGAAGAATTTTAACCGCATCTCTGCCGTTTTTCGCATAACGTGCAATCATCTCAACCGCATTTTGTTCTATATTGATTTTTATTCTTTCAGCCGCACCGTAAATTATCTTTTCTATATTATCCCTTGTCAAAGGGTTAAAATAAATTTCGACACATCTTGAACGAACAGCCTCGGGGATTTCTTCGGGCTTTCTGGTTGTCGCACCGATAAGTCTGAAATCTGCAGGTATGCCGTTTTTGAATACATCGTGTATATACGTTGGGATTTTTTTTTTTCTTCGCTGTAATATGCACTTTCAAACATAACCCTCCTGTCCTCAAGCACCTTTAACAGCTTGTTAATCTGGCAAGTCTGTAATTCGCCAATTTCGTCTATAAACAAAACTCCGCCGTGAGCCTTTGACACCGCTCCTCTTTAACCTGCGGTACACCTGCAACGCCGTATGCGCCTGCACCTTGATATATCGGATCATGTACCGAGCCGATAAGCGGATCGGCAATGCTTCTTTCATCATATCGCATTATCGTTGCGTCTGTTTCGATAAACTTCGCATTTTTTTGAAAACGGTGTGCCGTTACTTTTCTTTGCACATTCCAACGCCACTCTTGCCGCCGCCGTTTTGCCGACACCCGCCGGTCCGTATATCAAAATATGCTGTGGGTCAGGACCGCAAAGTGCCGCTTTTTATCGCTCTTATTCCGTCGTCCTGACCTATTATTTCATTCACGTTTTTAGGTCTTGCCGTTTCCGTCACAGGTTCAGATAAATGTATATGACGCATACAATTAAGGTGTTCAGCCTCTTTTTTTGAATTGTTTGCAAGGGTTTCACTGTCGCTTTTTTCATTCCTCAGCTTTGTGAAAAAATACATTCCTATAACAAGTGTAAAGAAAAACTGTGTTATCATTATTACACTATTCATATCTATTCCTCCGGACATTTCTTTATACTCTAACTATATTCTTTTCAGAGTAATTTTAATTATTCCAAAATGTCTATGGGAATATTTTTAGTCTTTAACGCAAACAACAGAGCTTTTTGCTCTGTTGTCTAAGTAATGTCTAATTCAAATCTTCTAAATTTCCGCCCATCAATTCGTATGCTTTTTCAAACTGATTGTCTGTTGTCACTTCAATCTTTGAAAAAAACTTTTTCAATTTTCTTTTGAGTTGGTATGTCAAGGACTCCGTATGAAAGCAAATCATTTGCTTTTTGGAAGTCCTTTATCGCAGTTTTCAATTCATCGTCAAATACATCACTGTCCGTATTTCCGTTATAGAAATCCAACAGATAAAGTCTTTCCTTTGCAGCTTTTACATTATCGGACGAATTACCGTATGATTGTTTTGTTGTATAATCAAACGGCGTATACTTTGATGTATCTATTCTGTCTGTGGTATTTTCAACTTCAACATCAGGTGTAAGTCCGATATGGTTTATTTCCTTACCGTTTCTTGTCACATACTGACCTGTTGTAAGTTTAAAACAGAACCGTTTGAAAGCGGATATGTATTTTGAATTACCGCCTTACCGAAAGTCTTTGTTCCGATAAGAGTACCGCCCTTGGAATCTTGAATTGCACTTGCAAGAATTTCAGACGCAGACGCAGTATGCTCATTTACAAGTACCGCAAAGTCAAATTCAGGCTTATCAAGCTTTGATTCATATGTAACGTTATACTTTGTATCTCTGAATTTAACGTCGATTATCTTACCTTTTTTAACAATCTGCTGTGCAATCTCAACTGATGACGATACAAGACCGCCGCCGTTATCACGCAAATCAAGAATTATCTTCTTAATATTCTTTTCACGCATCCAATCAAGTGCATCTGTAAATTCATCGGTAGTTGTCGAATTAAAGGTTGTAATTTGAATATAACCTATATTACCCTTCAATTCAGCCGAATTAACGGAATTTTCATGTACCGCAACACGCGTTGTTATAAATTCAAGTTCTTCCCCGTCACGCAGCACGGAAACTCTGACGCTTGTATTTTCTTCGCCGATTATTTTGTTACGCACTTCGGATATGCTCCAGCCCGTAACGTTCTCGCCGTCAACCTTGCAAAATCTTGTCGCCGATTTTAAGTCCTGCTTTTTCAGCCTTACTGTCCTCATTGAGAAAAACCCACAATTTCAACATAACCGTCATCAGACATTTTCATTGATATACCGATACCGTAAAAATTCTGATTTAATTTATCCTGAATGCCTTATACTCCTCCGGAGTGTAAAATTCACTGTAATCATCAAGGCTTTCAAGCATTGACTTCAACAACTGCACCAACAATGGGTCATTATTTTCAAGCAACTTTGAAAGACCCTGTTTCATTATTTCTTCTTCCGTAAGTGAATCGTCTATATATCTTTCGGCAACGTATTTTTGCCATTTGTTCAAATGCACCGTATTCACCGCTGTATTTTGATTCTTCCGCTGTTTCTGTTCCAGCCGCAAAAACACTTCCCGACATAAGCAACATAACAACAGACAAAATAGCCGCTGTCAATTTCTTCTTCATATGCACTACCTCTTACTTACTGTTATTTTCATATCGTTAAAATATTTTTCGCCCTGTACCGTAAGTGTATAAACAAGCTCGATAGTTCCGCCGTTTTCGTCAAGTTTTGATACTATTCTTTGCGTTTCAATCTCCATCGGCACTGTGCCGTAAGGCAAATGGTACAAAAAACTCTTTCTTTGTATCAACCTTATACGTCCTTGACGAATTTACACTTCCCGTACGTTTTATAAGTATCTCGTTGCCGTCTATTTTTTATCATAGACGAAATTTTATCTCCGTTATTTTCTGTTTTGTACGTTATATACTGCTTACCGTTTTTTTTTCGGTATAATTTCCGTAAGCCGTTTCTTCTATCGTGTGGGTTTCCGAATCAATCGTCTGTCTGTTGCTGACCTTTATACGATATTCGTTATCAGTATTTTTCAATGTCAATCTTATTCACCTGTCCGTTAATTTCTCTTTCAAGGAAAATTCCGCCAAGCTCCTCAAAGCTTGATATATCATCGCTTACATAATATCTGTATTGATTTTCGTCACACTTGCCGTCATGCAAAAGGTTTTCTTTTGTAAGTTTCTTTTTAAATACTTTGCAACCTCCGCGCCCGAATTTATAAGTGTAACGTCATCACCCATATATTCTCTTATAACCTTTTCAATCAAAGGATAATGCGTACAGCCCAAAATAAGTGTATCAACACCTTGATTTCTTATTTCTTCAAGATATTCCGCCACGATAATTCTCGTAACCTCCGTATCGAAATATCCGTTTTCAACAAGCGGTACAAACATAGGGGCAAGCCTTTGCAAAAGTCTGCATCTCGCTGTCATATGCCTTTATCTGCTTTTCGTATTCACCGCTTTTTGATTGTTCCCGCCGTACCTATAACGCCGATTTTCTTGTTCTTTGTCGCTCTTACCGCCGCATAAACAGCCGCGTCAATTACGCCGATAATCGGCACGTCAAATTCGTCCCAATCGCAGGCAATGCCGCAGAACTTGCAGTTCCGCAAGCGATAACTATAATTTTCACATCAAATGTGTTAAGAAAACGTATGTCACCTCTTGTATATTTAAGCAACGTTTCTTTTGAACGCGAGCCGTAAGGAACTCTGCCCGTATCACCAAAATATATAATGTCCTCTTTCGGTAACTCATTTATTATCTGCTTTACGGCAGTAAGTCCTCCAAGTCCTGAATCAAAAACACCTATACATTTGTTATCCATTATTTTACTCTCTTTTTCCGCAAGCTCGATAAGTTTGTCTAAAAAGCTCGCTGTATTCTATACCGACAGCACCCCATAGTTTCGGATACATACTTATGTTTGTAAATCCCGGAAGTGTGTTGATTTCATTTAATACAACACTTCCGTCACTGTGTTTAACAAAAAAAGTCAACTCTTGAAAGTCCGCTGCCGTCAAGTGCCTTAAACGCTCTTACGGCATACTCTCTGATTTGCTCGATTGTTTCCTTTAGGCAGATCGGCAGGAATTTGAAGTTCTGTTGAGTTGTCGTTGTACTTTTGCATCAAAGTCATAAAATTCAACAGTTGGCATAATTTCACCTACTGTTGCGGCTTTTACGTCCTCATTACCAAGTACGGCACATTCAACCTCATGACCGTCGATATTTTCTTCTACAAGTATTTTTTTCTGTCAAACTGTGCGGCATTTTCAAAAATGGGCTTTTAATTCTTTTTTTCTGTCGTGAGCCTTTCCCCACTCCGACAGACGAACCTGTTCTTGCAGGCTTAACAAAGCAAGGATAACCAAGCTTGTTTTCGATTTCATCCATCTTATCTTCAAAGTTGTCTGTTTTATTTACAACAACCCAATCAGCCTGCGGAATATCTGCACTTGCAAACACGATTTTTGATGAAGTCTTATCCATGCCGTTTGCAGACGCCATTACACCCATACCGACATAAGGTATTCCCGAAAGTTCAAAAGACCTTGAATTGTTCCGTCCTCTCCGAACTCACCGTGAAGTACAGGGAAAATAACGTCAGGATGAATTTTTCGTAACCTTATCGCCGTCAAAAACAAGTATAGCCTTATCCTCTGCATCAGGAGAAAGAATTGCCTTCTTCTTGTTTTCCGTATCCTGCTCCCATTCTCCGCTTTCAATCTTTGCATATTCGCCTGTGTACAGATACCATGCACCGTTTTTTGTAATTCCTATTGTTGAAATATTGTATTTATCTTTATTAAGGTTATTTAAAACCGATGTAACCGATTTTCTTGAAATTTCGTGTTCCGGTGACTGTCCGCCGAAAATAACACACAATTCTAACATTATGTAATCACTCCTAAAACTTTATATAATATTATAATACCTTTTTCGTCACTAAATTGCAAGTGTATTTATTAAAAGTTTATCTTTTTTCTCAACTTTTCGAGTACATTTTCAAAATACTCCGGTATATCACTTGTAAATTCCATCATTTTGCCTGTCCGCGGATGTACAAAAACCAATCGTTTTTGCGTGAAGCAACTGACCGTTTAAATTGAACTTTTCTTTTTTTAATTCCGTAAAGCGGGTCGCCTACTATGCTGTGACCGATTGACGCCATATGCACTCTTATCTGATGTGTTCTGCCTGTTTCAAGGATACATTCGACAAGTGTATATTGTCCGAACCGTTCAAGTACGTTAAAATGCGTAACCGCCTCACGTCCGCCGAATACAACAGCCATTTTCTTTCTGTCAGACGGATTTCTGCCGATAGGCTTATTTATTGTGCCGCTGTCCTCTTTTTATATTGCCGTTTACAAGTGCAACATATTTACGCATTGCTTTGCGTTCTTTAAGCTGTTCCGACAACTTCAAATGTGCCTCGTTATTTTTTGCGACTATCAAAAGTCCCGACGTGTCCTTATCAATTCTATGCACAATACCGGGACGGATTACACCGTTAATTGCCGAAAGTTCGTCACCGCAATGGTAGACAAGACCGTTTACAAGCGTACCGCTCTCGTTACCCGGTGCAGGATGAACGCAAAGTCCCTGCGGTTTGTTCACAACGATAACATCACTGTCCTCATATACGATATTAAGCGGTATATTTTCAGGCTCAATAGAAAGTTCTTCGGGTTCGGGTACATTTATCGTTATTTCCTCCGTGCCCAAAATCTTATATTTCTTTAAAAGCTGTTTTTCTCCGCAAAGCACAAGACCGTCCTCGCACAATTTTGCCGCATAACTTCTCGAAATATCCGAATTGTCCGCAATGAATTTATCAAGCCTTTCGCCTTTGTTTTCCTCTGCCGCCGCACTAATTTTTAACGTCTGCATTTTTATCCTCTTTATCAAACCAAATAAAATAAACCACAAGCAATATCGCACCGACAGTTATACCTATATCGGCAATATTGAATACGGGAAAGTTTATAAATGAAGTCTGTATATAGTCAATAACAAAACCTCTGAAAATTCTGTCTATTGCATTGCCGAATGCACCGGCAAACATCATTGTAATCGATGTACATAAAAAGCGGATGTGTCGGCTTTTTCTTTATCCAGTATATTACCGCACAAATGCAGAATGCAACCGAAATAATGCTTAAAAGCGAGAGTTTTCCCGAAAGCAATGAAAATGCCGCGCCCTTATTTTGAATATATGTTATATCAAATAAATTCAGTATCGAAAATGCGGTATCGCCTACATTCATACCCGAAACAACCAAGTATTTTACCGCTTGATCGGCTATAATTATAAGCACCGCAATAATAAGCCAAAGCATATATAATCTCCTTATTTTGTAATATAATCGAATGCAGCGAATATTTCGTCCTTTGAAACATCAGTCGTCTGCATAACCTCGCCGACTTTTGTCGGCAAAACAAATTTTAATTTACCTGCAATTTTCTTTTGTCCTTCTGCATATAGCCGTAAACAACCTCTTTTCCAGGCAAATCAACACGAATTTTAAAACCGTACATATCAAGTACGTTCTCAATACGATTTAATGTACTTTCATCAATCATATTTCGCTTATACGCAATATACGACGCACCGACCATACCGATTCCGACACACTCACCGTGAGTCATCTTAAAATCGTATGCCGATTCGACCGCATGACCGATTGTATGACCGAAATTGAGAATTGCACGAAGTCCGTTTTCTTTTTCGTCCTGCTCAACAACGTCAGCCTTAATCGAACAATTTATCTTATCCATCTTTATAAGCGTTTCATTGTCAAGTGTTTTTATCTTGTCGCTGTTTTTCTCGATATAATCAAAAGAATTCGCTGTCTCTTATAATTCCGTTGTGCTTGATAACCTCTCCCATACCCGAAACAAATTGTTCGTTCGGAAGTGATTTCAAAGTTGCCACATTTATGTACACAAGTTTCGGCTGATGAAAAGCACCTAAAATATTCTTGCTTTCCATAAAGTCAATACCTGTTTTTCCGCCGACAGAGCTGTCCGACTGTGAAAAAAGAAGTGTTGTAGGCACTTGCACAAAATCAATACCGCGCATAAATATTGCCGCGGCAAATCCTGCCATATCTCCTACCACGCCGCCGCCAAGTGCAACAATCATACTTTTTCTGTCCATTTCGTGTTCAATACACGCACCGCATATGCCAGTATTGTATCCATACCCTTGTTTTCTTCACCTGCCGTAAATGCGTATATTTTTTGAATCGTAGCCGTTTTTTATAAGTAAATCGTTTACTTCGTCGGCATATAGTTTTTCTACGTTACTGTCTGTTACAACAAGTAATTTTTTCGGTGCATTTATATCCGACATTGCTTTTTGCAAGGCCGTTAAAGCTATCCGAAAAAAAAAGTATATCGTATGATTTTTTTCCTAAATCAACAAATAATTTTTCCATATTCAATATTCCTTTTAGTGTCCCTGTTTTTAGTGTCCCCTTATAGTGAAAGTGACGGTATCGCATTAAGCGTCATATCCGCAAAATTCTTTTCAAGATAACCGTAATATCCCGCACAGGCTATCATTACTGCATTATCCGTACAAAGTATAGGCTCCGGATATACAACTTTTATGCCCTTTTCGCCTGCAAGTTTTGTCATTTTTTCACGCAACGCACTGTTTGACGCAACACCGCCTGCAAGTGCGATAATCTTGCTGTTTTTCTGTTCTGCCGCCTCTATCGTGTGTTCACACAAGACGTCCGTGACCGCATCCTTAAAGCTTGCGGCAATGTCGGCTTTATTATATTCTTCACCGTTTTGTTCAAGTTTGTGAAGATAATTTATGACCGCTGTTTTAACACCGCTAAATGAGAAATCAAGCGAATTTTTATCCATTCCCACGCGTGGGAAATCAACCGCTTTCGGATTACCCTCTTTGGCAAGTTTATCAATAAGCGGGCCGCCCGGATAACCCAAACCAAGCACACGAGCTATTTTGTCAAACGCCTCACCTGCCGCATCGTCACGTGTTCTGCCCATTATTTCAAGATGCGTGTAATCCTCAACGCTCACAATATGACTGTGTCCGCCTGACGCAACAAGACATACAAACGGCGGTTCTAAATCTTTGTGTGCCACAAAATTAGCCATTATGTGTCCCTTTATGTGATGTACCGGCACAAGCGGTTTGTTAAGTGCAAACGCAAGTGCTTTTGCCGTTGATACTCCGACAAGCAACGCACCGACAAGACCCGGACCGGATGTAACCGCAATCGCGTCAATATCGTCAAATGTTACGTTTGCCTCCTCCAATGCCTCGTCTATAACCGCGTCAATCGTTTCAATGTGTCGTCTTGACGCAACCTCCGGTACAACACCGCCGAATTTTTTATGCAATGCTATCTGCGTATTTATTACGTTAGACAAAACCTCTCTGCCGTCTTTTTACGACAGCGGCCGCAGTTTCGTCACATGAACTTTCAATTCCAAGTATAAGCACGTTATCACTCCTCACACGGTTCAAAGCTTTTCGTCATTATCCAAGCGTCCTCACCGTTATCACTGTAATATCTTTTTCTCTCACCTATTATATCAAAACCGTATTTTTTGTAAAGCCCTTGTGCCGCTATGTTACTTTTGCGGACTTCAAGAGTTAAAAGCTCCAGCTTTAATGTAACGGCTGTTTTTATCATTTCACTGATAAGCATACTGCCTATTCCGTTTTTTTCTGTATTCGGGAAGTACCGCGACATTTGTTATATCACCCTCACCCGACACGTTCCAAAAAACCCTGCATAGCCGATACACTTACCGTTATCCTTTGCGACAAAATACACCGCAAGTTTGTTTTGCATTTCGTCGCGAAAAGATTTTCCGACCACGGAACTGCAAAGCACTTTTTTTCAAGCTCCGCAATTTCCGCAACGTCATCATCTGTCATTCGTGTTATCGTAATATTTTTCATATCACTTTTTACTTTGCATATCTGCGATTTTTTCCGCAACATCTACAAGCGCGTCATGAATCTCTTTGTGCAACTTCTTCATATTCTTCAAGGTCACCGCCGTAAGGATCGGATATGTCACCACTTGAACCTGCATATTCAAGTAATGTGTATACCTTGCCCTTTGCCAAAGGCTCAAGTATTTGCTTGTGTCCCTCTGTCATTGTTAGGATTAAATCGCATTGCTTTTATAAGGTCCTCCGTTACAGGCTGTGTTCTGTGGCCTGATAAGTCTATGCCGTATTTCATAAGTGCTTTAATCGCATTTTCACTTGCACCTTGACCGTCCTCGGCAAATATTCCGGCTGATTCGATAAATACATCAAGGTCGTTTTCAACAGCGATTTTGTCCATTATCGCTGCCGCCATCGCACTTCGGCACGTGTTGCCTGTACATACAAATAATATATTCATAAATTTCGCGTATCTCCTTTCGTATTTTGGTATGCCACCACACTTGTTCGGGCAACCGATGATTGCCTCTACGTATCTCGCTTTGCCACCACTCCGTCACTATCGTGACACCTCTCCTCAAGGAGAGGCTTTTTGGTATTGCTGATTTCACAAGGCTCCCATTGAGGGGAACTGTCAACAACGTCGACTGTGGGTGGCTCTTGCGGGCGACCGATGATTGCCCCTACATATTGTACCGCCATGCCACCACTCCGTCACTATCGTGACACCTCTCCTCAAGGAGAGGCTTTTGGGTATTAGCTGACTTTCGTAAGGCTCCCATTGAGGGGAGCTGTCGACAACGTCGACTGTGGGTGGCTCTTGCGGGCGACCGATGATCGCCCCTACGCATCTCGCTTTGCCACCACCCGTCACTATCGTGACACCTCTCCTCAAGGAGAGGCTTTTGGGTATTCGCTGACTTTCGCAAGGCTCCCATTGAGGGGAGCTGTCGACAACGTCGACTGTGGGTGGTTCTTGCGGGCAACCACTGATCGCCCCTACATATTGTACCGCCCAAGAAAAAAGTGGTGCTGTGGGCGATTTTTCGGTTTTAGACGTGGATTACTCTCTGCGCCGCCGCTTTATACAATCTGTTTTTCACTGCAAGTCCGTAGCCGTCTTTTTCGGAAAATTCGGCAAATACCACTTCAACGCCAAGTTCATCAAATTCACGCAATGCCGCAAACAAGTTTTTTGCATACTTTTATTTGTACTTCCTGCCGAAAGCATCACTGCTTTATCATACACTGCACCGTACATTGTAAGCACTCCCGTTACTTTCCCTCGGTCTGTTCAAGAAGTTCTTTATCTTACTCTGCACTGCGTCTTTTTTCACCCTCAACAACGGTTACTTCCGCATTAGGCGCATAATGTTTATACTTCATACCCGGACATTTCGGCACTTCATCTGCCGCAATGGAATGTAATATATTTTCATCTATTTCAACGTCAAGACCTATGCCTTTCAAATCGTCATACGTCACGCCGCCCGGTCTTAATATAACCGGCTTTTTCACCTGTAAAATCAACGATTGTCGACTCCACACCCACATTACATTCACCGCCGTCAATTATAGCGTCAATTCTTCCTGTCATATCCTTTACAACGTGCTTTGCCTTTGTCGGACTCGGTTTTCCCGAAAGATTTGCACTCGGTGCGGCAATCGGAACACCTGCCGCTTTTATAAGTTTCTGAGCCGTTTCATGTAACGGAAAACGTATTGCAACAGTATTAAGTCCTGCCGTAACATCATTGGGTACAACCGATTTTTTCTTTAAAATAATTGTCACGGGTCCCGGCATAAAATTATCTATAACTTTCTTTGCACTTTCCGGTATTTCCTCCGCAATATCCTTTATCTGCCCTTTATCGCATATATGCACAATCAGCGGATTATCGGACGGTCTTCCCTTTGCCGCATAAATTTTCTTAGCCGCGTCCGAATCAAAAGCTGACGCACCCAAACCGTAAACTGTTTCAGTCGGAAATGCGACCAGTCCGCCGTTTCTCAATATTTCGCCTGCCTCGGCAATTTCGTTATCATCTGTATGAAATAATTTCGTATCCATTATTTTCTTAACCTCTGTCAATCTTGATATTCTTCAAGCATTGTATGCTTTAAATTCCACAATTTCTCCGACAAATCAACGTAATAAGTATGAGGATTTTCAAATCTCTTAACCTCGTCCCAAAGTCCGTCAATCTCCATTTTACAATATTCATGCGAAGTACATTAAGGTCGGGACATTCATACACGCACTTACCCTTTTCAAATATCGGTTTTAACAATTCTCGTGAATAAAAAGTCCGTAACAGTTTTCTTCTTCCACGTATGTTCGGGATCAAATATTGTGTACGGTTTGTTGTTGTCGATAGTTTCACCGTGCATTGTAATAACGTCTGCAATCGCACGGCTGTCGCTCTTTGAATATAATCTATGCACCTGTTTAAATCCCGGTGTTGTAATCTTTGCAACATTTTCACTAATCTTAATCTTCGGAATAATATTTCCGTCATTATCTTCAACCGCCACAAGTTTATACACACCGCCGAATACAGGCTCTGACTTAGACGTTATAAGTCTTTCACCCACACCGAACATATCAATCTTAGCACCCCTGCAAAAGCATATCACGAATTATATACTCGTCAAGTGAATTTGACGCAAATATCTGACAATCCGGATAACCTGAGTCGTCAAGCATTTTACGGCACTTTTTAGACAAATACGTTATATCGCCCGAATCAATTCTTACACCCTTAGGTCTTGCTCCCATGGGTTTTAATACTTCATCAAAAACCTTAATTGCGTTCGGTATACCCGATTTCAGCACATTATAAGTATCAACAAGCAAAGTACAGCCTGTCGGATAATTCTTCGCATACGCATAAAACGCCTCATATTCACTGTCAAAAGCTGTACCCAACTATGTGCCATTGTTCCAAGTGCCGGCACTCCGTAAAGTTCATCGGAAATAGTACAAGCCGTACCTGCAACACCGCCTATATACGCGGCTCTTGCACCGATAGTTGCGGCACTGTAACCCCTGAGCGCGTCTTGAGCCGAACTCCATAACCGCTCTGCCCTGTGCGGCTCTTACAATTCTGTTTGCCTTAGTCGCAATAAGGCTCTGGTGGTTTATCGTAAGCAAAATCATCGTTTCGACAAACTGCGCCTGTATTACAGGACCTCTTACCGTAATAATCGGCTCGCCCGTAAATATCGGTGTACCGTCAGGCACTGCCCATACGTCACATTCAAACTTAAAATTCTCCAAATATTTAAGAAATTCCTCTTTAAAAATCCCTTTACTCCGAAGATATTCAATATCTTCCGCTGTAAAGTTAATCTCTTTATATATTCAATAATCTGCTCACCGCCCGCCATTATGGCAAAACCGCCGTCTTCGGGAACTCGTCTGAAAAACATATCGAAATATGCAATTTTATCCTTATATCCCTCGGCAAAAAAAGCCATTCATCATTGTAAACTCATAAAAAATCCGTGAGCATTGTCAAATTCATTTCATTTTTCATATATGTTACCTCTGTATTTACTCTGCTTTTATTCTTACTGCCGCACGCACTCCATCTATATTATCTACGTTTGTATGAAGAATAAACCCGTCATTCTTCATATATCTCTGCATTTTGTCATTATAGCCGTATGGGCATAAAATCCAATACGAACCGCGTACATCTATCGTTTTCATCATATCAAGTGTCGGAATATAAACCATATCATCAACGTAATACTTATACGCACTTTCCGAAAGGTCTGCAACCTCGCTTCTTGTAGCGCTCCAATAATGAGTATGGTCACCGCTCACCGCAAGTCCTCTGTCGTTATAAGTAAGCATAACTTCGTTTTCCTTCGGCTCAATTCTTGCAAGTTCGTCCATTGTGAACTCGCTTATAAAGTCGGAATTAAGCCACTGTCTTAAATCGCTTGTTTCCCATATTATTTTCGTCATCAAAAATTCTTTCGGTAACGCAATCCTTGGTAACAATAACCTTACTGCCGTCATCATATTCCTGCATTACTTCCCACTTAAGCGGCTGACCGTTATATGTTCCGAATTCAATAGTTTCCTTAGGCGGCTCAATCTGCAATACTCCTACCGCAACGGCAAGTGCCGCTATCGATGCAATCCTGTTACGCAGCTGCATATTTACTATTCCTAAAATAATTACCGCAAAAAGCACGTCCATACAATTTGCAAAAAAAGGAACATATGTTTCATAATATCCGCCTCACCGTTTCCGACAATCGGAAGACACATATTAATCCACAATCCGACTATAAGCACATACATTGCCATAATCATATACAACCTTTTTCATCGGTTTCTTTATGATTTTTAACAAGATATATGTGTACAAATATAACATACAACGTCATTATAATCGCCATTGCAAACACGATATACGGATTATACAAAAACTTTGTCGCCACTCGCAGATTGCTCCACAGGCTGAAACGGTTTGAATACTGCATTAGCACCGTTTCTGAATTACCCGAATTAAGCGGTCTTAAGCATGACGCGTTTTCTATCGAAAAAAGCGATTTTTTTTACGAACCTTACAGGGTGTCTTAAATAGAAAAACACAACATTCGCTTTTGATATTCTGTCGTAAAAATCGTGCTGAAATTCGTCTGTTGTTATATCAATCGGATATTCACCGTCATCCATATAAGCATGAGTATTAACAAGCGGTAAATACTTTTCGTCAATACCGAGCTGTTTTAAATCCTTTTCGGGCGTTTCACTTTCCTTGACCGCGCCGAAAAATACCGACTGATACGTTGTATCATAGTGCATCCATGACGGAATACTCATATACAAATTTGTTATACAAACCGCCGCCAAAATAACGCATATAAGCACGCCGATTCTGTAAAGCTTGCCCTTACGCAAATATGCAAAAAAGTGCAAGCACCGAAACTATAACCGAATACGGCACATTCGCAAGTTTTGAACCTGCGAAAAAAGTACAGTGCCACAAAAAAGCAAGCTATTTTCGGTATAGTCGGTCGTTTGTATATCAAAAGACCCCAACGCAATAAGTATCATAAGCGACACATATTGCAGCGGTTCTCCGTACAGCGAATTGAAGTACAGCAAATACCCCGCGTCACAAAATATAAATATAAATATCAGAAATACAGCTATCTGCATTTTTCTCGGCTCATCCGCAAAAAACGTAAATATTCCCCATGCCGCCGTTGACAGCATAAGTATGTATATAAATGCCAAATACGCAATATTGTATGTTGTTTCATCACGCGAAGTTATTTTGTTTGCGACAAAGTTCATAACCTTAGACGCTTTTATGATTATAAACTGCGGTGATGAATATATATCTTCTTCGCTGTTAGACTCACAAAGATACGTTATCTTGTCCCAAAATCCCGCACCCTCGACTTTCATCTTATAATCTTGTTTGAACAGGTAATAATAATTGCTGTCGTTTTCATATTCCATATTATTTACAAGCAGTACTCTCCTGAAATCGCCGTTATCGGAAAGTCCGATATTATCACCCATATAAAGTACAGAAAAAGAAAGTATAAAAACTATAATCGCACCAATAAGCGGAAATATTCTCTTGTTGTTTTCAATAATTCCATCTGAATCTCCTTATTTGCTTTTATAGCAAAATAGGCGGAAAATACCCTTTCCGCCTACAAAATTCTATTAAAATGAATGAGTGTTCTTTCTGCTGTAGCCGCCTGAACGCTTTGAATCGTTATTACGTCTTAATGTCTGCATTTTTTCATCACTGTCCTGTTTGAACTTTGAAAGTTTATCTTCAAACGACAAACTGTCCGATGATGACGCACTCCAATCTATATCAGCAGGACGTATAGGACCTTTGTTTTTCTTGTCTGTGTCTTGGGGCTCTTTCCTTTTTTTTCTTCTGCCTGTTTCATGGAAAGACTGATTTTCCCCGACTCATCAATTTTGATGACCTTTACTTTTTACAGTATCGCCTTTCTTTACGCAGTCATTTATATCCTTAACATATCTTGAAGAAAGTTCGGATATGTGAACAAGACCGGACTGTTTATTTCCGATATCCACGAATGCACCGAACGGCATTACACTTACAACCTTGCCCTCTAATATACTACCTACTGAAACCATATTATTTTGTTTTTCCTCTCTGTTTATTGTTGTTCACCCGATACGTCCACAAAAACCTTAGCGTTGCTCTTGATTAAACCAAGTTTTTCGCTCGCCATTTTTTCTATGTACTCATCGGTATTAACTTTACCTTTTAATTCTTCGATTTCCTTCTGACGTTCCTGTTCGTATTCGATTTGGTTTGTCAGCTTTGCAACTTCCGCTTTACTTGCATTTATCTGCGGAATTTGCATAAGACCTTTAAATATCATTCCGCCTACCAAAAAAATACAAGTAATGCTATTTTTAGTCCCTTTTGATGTTCCTTTACAAAATTTATTATTAAGTTTTGTATTCATTCATCATGGGTATCATGACCTTTCCGTCGTTTATTTTTTATAACTCCAATTATAGGCACTATTAAAATTTTATACAAAAACTTCGGCGGTGTCAAAAGAGTATTTTGAAAATAAACTTAGCAAATTTCAAAATATTTTCAAATATAAACAAAAAAGCTTTAAAAATCCATTTACTAAACAGCAAAAAGTAGAAAACAGCGCCTAAAAATTATCCCAAGCGGTTCGTAAAACCTAAATATTCCGCTGTTGAAATTCCACGCCGCCGCACTTATGACAAATGCCGCAAATATCCAAAACAATATATCGCTTGCAGAAACTATTACCGCAGACGGATTTAAAACCATTCGCATTGCCCTTAGCATATCAAATACAACCGCCAGCGCACCGCCGCATATAATCATCGCAAGAAATACATATACTTCTCGGCTTATCATTTGAACAGAC
>VOFC01003401.1_pt1 | contig 43307 bp, 65 predicted proteins | sample 5384161 | NCBI WGS metagenome assembly VOFC01 (sample SAMN12384722, study PRJNA508395) | human gut metagenome | isolation source: healthy gut B | host: Homo sapiens | reverse complement strand
CAGTCACCCGTCTTATAAGCGGCAAACAAACTGGGAATGACAGGAGCAGATGCCTTACCCTCATAATACTTATTCAGCCCCAAACCTTCGCACGAAGCATCGATATTTCTTGTTTGAAAAGCACTCTGAATACTCAAAGAAAGGCATATGAAAGCCGTCAGTCGGCAGAAATGCCAGACCTGCGGATTGGACAAAAAGCACCGTCTATTTCAGTTGTAGCACCACGGGATAGCATACGAAGAAAAAGCAGCATGCTGATTTGTATTCGTAAGGAGACCTCCAGCAAAAGTTGAAGTTGAAACGATTAGCAACATAAGGCTAATCAACGAAAATTTTCTCATCTAAATCTTTTTTTTAATTGTTAGCGGGCGCAAAGTTACAATAATATTGCACGACTGAAAGCATTTTGTGCAAAAAATATCACATCAGACCAAGAATTAATTGAAAACAAAAACTGTTTCTAATGAAACTGATGAGAAAAAAAAAAAGATAGATGATATCCGTTGCTCATAAGGGAAAAGTAATGAACTAATGCTGATAATGATTTAGGCGCGGATTACACGGATTCTTTTTCTGTAATATAGTGTAATAGCGCAGCCATTAATCCGTGTAATCCGCGTAATCCGCGCCTAAAATTATATTCATAACCCGTCCGTTATGGTCAAAACGATGACCCTGTATGATAAACATTTCATGCGTTTATAATAAATATTGACACAACAGAATAATAGTGCGATCAGTATGATACTTAGGGTATCTCAGTATGATACTTAGGGTACCTCAATATGATACTTAGGCTACCTCAGTCGTATACTGAGATACCACCATCGTAATACATCTGATAATCAGCCATTTACAAAACGCCTCTTCGACATCAAAAAATCAAACAAACAAACTACTTGAAATGATAAATTATTTCCTTTCAGCAGCGTTATGAACAAGACTCACCAAACTGAGATAATCCGCAGTCACCAACAACTATCCATAATATCGTAGTCAACTGTCGCCAATGAACCTTATTAGCCACGCGTGTGTTATATTGACAGACGATAAATTCTAAAAACTCCATAAACTATGGCCTATACAATTGCATTTTTCGGCACAAAGCCTTATGACGAGTCCTCTTTCAATGATAAAAACAAAGAGTTCGGGTTTGAGATACGTTACTATAAAGGGCATCTGAATAAACACAACGTGATACTAACGCAAAAAATGTAGATGCCGTCTGCATATTTGTAAATGACACCGCAGATGCGGAAGTGCTCCAATGATGGCGGACAATGGCGTGAAATTATTGGCATTGCGTTGTGCCGGATATAACAATGTAGACCTGAAAGCGGCTGCCGATTGTGGTATCACAGTGGTACGTGTACCCGCCTACTCGCCCTATGCCGTAGCAGAATATACCGTAGCCCCTCATGCTGTCGCTGAACCGAAAAATCCCCGTGCCACCTGGCGTACGAGACGGTAATTTCTCTTCTGCACGGACTGCTTGGTTTCGATATGTACGGCAAGACGGTCGGCATCATCGGTACGGGGAAAGATTGCCAAGAAACTTATTATGATTCTGCGCGGCTTCGGAATGAACGTACTGGCTTATGACCTATACCCCGACTATAATACTTTGCCCGCGAGCACCAGGTGGTATACACCACGCTGGACGAACTGTACCGCAGCTCGGACATCATCTCCCTGCACTGCCCGCTCACGGAGCAGACCAGATACCTGATAAACGACTACTCCATCAGTAAGATGAAGGACGGAGTGATGATTATCAACACCGGTCGGGGACAGCTCATCCATACCAATGCCCTGATTGAAGGACTGAAAAACAAGAAAATCGGTTCGGCCGGGCTGGATGTGTACGAGGAAGAGAGCGAATATTTCTACGAAGACCGGTCGGACCGCATCATCGATGATGATGTACTGGCGCGTCTGCTTTCCTTCAACAATGTCATCGTCACCTCACACCAGGCGTTCTTCACCCGTGAAGCATTGGAGAATATCGCCACTCCACCACACTTCAGAATATCAAAAGACTTTGCAAGCGGAAAAGCCTTGGAAAAATGAAGTCAAGATATAAAATTAACAATAAGAATCTGCAATAAGCAGGATAACATCTGACCATAAACTTTTTTCCAAAACCAGTTTGTTATCTAAACATATCAACCATTTAAAAAGAAAGGAATTAATTATGAAAAAAGTAATAGACAAAGCGGAAAAGCCGTGGACGTGCTCTATATGACTGGCTCGACAGCCGCCATACATTCAGTTTTGACAAGTATTACAACCCCCGCCGCATGAATTTCGGCGCCCTGCGCGTACTGAACGATGACCGTGTAGAACCAGGTAAAGGCTTCGGCACCCACCCGCATAAAAACATGGAAATTATCTCCATCCCCTGAAAGGAAAAGCTGAAACATGGTGATAGCCAGAAGAACAGCCGATCCATCACGCCCAGGCGACATCCAGACCATGAGTGCAGGCACGGGCATCTACCACAGCGAAATGAATGGAAGTGATACCGAACCGACAGAGTTTCTCCAAATCTGGGTAATACCCGAAAAGCTGAATACCCCGCCCGCCTATCAGGATTATGACATCCGTCCCTTCTGCGCAAGAACGAACTGGCGTTGATTGTTTCACCGCGACGGTGACGCTCCTGCCAAGATGCTGCAACAGGCATGGTTCTCCATCGGAGAGATAGAAGCAGGCAAAAAGATCGGATACCACATGCACCAGTCGCATGCAGGAGTGTATATCTTCGTGATCGAAGGTGAAATGAAAGTGGACGACACTATACTGTCCCGCCGCGACGGTATGGGTGTATATGACACTCACAGCTTTGAGCTGGAAACACTGAAAGACTCGCATATCCTGTTGATTGGAAGTCCCATGTAAGTCTTTTAGATAAAAATAACAGCTAAAAGCCAAGGTTTGTGTAGCGTTTTTCGTAATATTGCGCTATAAATTGATCCTTGCATGAAACTTGATTACATTTACCACAGCGGCTTCGCAATCGAAGCGGACGGAATAACGGTCATTATCGATTACTACAAAGACTCCTCTGAAACGGAATATAATAAAGGTATCGTTCATGACTATCTGTTGGGAAGACCCGGAGAACTATATGTACTCTCTTCCCATTTTCACCCCGACCACTTTAATCGCGAAGTTCTTTTTATGGAAGGCCAAGCGTCCGGATATTCACTACATCTTCTCCAAGGACATCTTGAAACATCGTCGCGCCACACGTGAGGATGCCACCTATATAAATAAAAAAAGGTGATGTGTACGAAGACCCGAATATCCGTATCGAAGCATTCGGCTCCACGGACGTGGGCATCTCTTTTTCTGATCGACCTGCAAGGCATCCGGCTGTTCCATGCCGGAGACCTGAATAACTGGCATTGGGTGAAGAGTCCACCCCACAGGAAATCCGAAAAGCGGAAGGCGACTTCCTTGCCGAGGTGAAGTACCTCCAGCAGACCGCCCCTTCGGTAGACGTAGCCATGTTTCCAGTGGACAACCGCATCGGGAAAGACTATATGAGAGGTGCAGAACAATTCGTGGAACGAATAAAAACCGCTATCTTTGTTCCTATGCACTTCAGCGAGGAATACAAGGGCGGAAATGCTTTCCGCGAGTTTGCCGAAAAGCAAAGGTTGCCGTTTCCTGTCCATTACCCGCAGGGGCGAAAGTTTCGATATTACTCAATAAAACATACGCATTATGAAAAATTTGACACAGTTTCTTTTTTATGCTGTTATGCATCTGTCTACCGGCCACAGCGTTTGCAGACGCCAATAAAGATAAAGATGACGACAGCAAGTATCTGGCAGGTGCAGTACCCGAAGTAGATGGAAAGGTGGTATTCACCAAAGAATTCAGCATTCCCAGCATGTCGCAGGAAGAAATCTTCAAACGCATGCAGGCTTGGATGGAAGCGCGGCTGAAGAAAACGCGAACACCAGTCGCGTAGTCTACACCAATCCGGAAGAAGGACAAATCGTAGGCACGGGAGACGAATGGATCGTATTCAGTTCGAGTGCGCTTTCTCTGGACCGTACAAAGATACTCTACCAACTATCCGTGGTTTGTGCACCCGAGAAGTGTACAATGGAAGTTGAAAAGATTCGTTTCAATTACCGTGAAGGAAAAGAGAAGTATACGGCAGAGGAATGGATAGTAGACAAGTACGCACTGAACAAGGCTCAAACCAAATTGGTGCGCGGACTTGCCAAATGGCGCAGAAAAACAGTAGACTTTGTAGACGACCTGGCCCTTGGAGCAGCCGAAGCCCTCAGTGCTAGCACTGCTAAAAAGCAGCCGAAGCAGCTGAGCAGAAGGAAACTAAGAAAGAGGAAAAGAGTGTTGTAAACTCTGGTCCGATAGTAGTGCCCCAAAAGCAGAAGTTGAAGTGAAGACTCCGGCTGAAACCGGCAAAGTCACAGTAATCCCCGCCACTCCGCTCACCCCGGCCACTCCTGCAACGTCAGGTACAGTGCCCGGTTACAAAGAAGTAGCTCGGATCAATTGCCGGGCAAATGCCATCCAAATGGGTGCGGGCAAGTTAGTGCTTGTAATCGGCTCGGATGCTTTCAACATGACCAATATGACTGCAAATGCAGGTGGTGCATTGGGCAAATCATCAGGCAAGCCTGTTATTTTCAGCTTCCTTTCTCCCGACCAGCCTTACGAACAGATGGAGACGGCAGAAACTTACACCGTTCGTTTCTATCCGCAAACCAAACCGAACCGTCAGTTGTTTTGGAATGTAAGAAGATGCCTTCACAGACTCCGATGGAAGGTCAGCCACGCATGTATGTGGGTGAAATTCTGAAAGCATTCGTTAAATAATTACTAATTACTAATCACTAATTACGTGGAAATAAAAAGTAAATTTGACCATTTTAATATCAACGTTACAAACCTGGAGCGGAGTATCGCTTTTTATGAGAAAGCACTCGGCTTAAAAGAACATCATCGGAAAGAAGCATCCGACGGTTCATTCACACTGGTTTATCTGACAGATAACAGCACAGGTTTCCTCTTGGAACTGACTTGTCTGAAAAGATCATCCGCAAGCTTATGAACTTGGAGAGAACGAAAGCCATTTATGCTTCCGTGTTGCGGTGATTATGAAGCTATTCACCAATACCATAAAGAAATGGGTTGGGTATGCTTTGAAAATACAGCTATGGGATTGTACTTCATCCATGATCCGGATGATTACTGGACAGAGGTGCTTCCGGCAAAATGATGAAAGAATGGTAAAATGATAAATGGTAAGATGATAGGGATTACATTTCCTCATCTTACCATTTATCATTTTACCATCTTATCATCTCATTTATGACGACCTGCCCTTTTCTTTCGTATATCCGCCTTCATCTTGGCAGCACCGAACCATGTTTCCGGTAATATACGATTTCTTCTTGGCTTTAGTTTTCACCTTTCCATCTTCCTTAGGTTTGTCTTTCTTTCCTCTAAAAGACGATACCGCCCATTATTGCATCTTCTATACTCATATTCGGTTTCTATTACTATTACATCTATAAGCCAGTGCGAAGTATGGCTTTATCCATATATTGACCACAAAGATAGCTTTTTTCTACTAACAGACTGCATTTTTCGTATCTTTGCGGACAACTTTTAAAGATTGAATAGAATGAACACTACGCTGCTTTCTGTTGACAAGGATCCGATGGGTACTGCTATTGCAGATTATTATAAACGACACAAGGCCGAACGACTACGGGTTTTCTCCTCACAGTTCGATGAGGATGAAATTCCGGTAAAGGAACTTTTTCGCATGGAAAAGCAGATGCCTCTTCTGGAACGTACCGCCCTGCAACTGGCTACAGGGAAAGATTCTGGATGTGGGGCCGGAAGCGGTTGTCATAGTCTTGCCTTGCAGGAAGCAGGCAAAGATGTACATGCCATTGATATTTCACCGCTTTCAGTAGAAGTAATGCAACAACGCGGTGTACGGCATGCCACATTACTCAATCTGTTCGATGAACATTTCCAAGAGACATACGACACAATATTAATGTTGATGAACGGTTCTGGAATCATCGGTAAGTTGAAGAACCTGCCTGCCTTCTTCAAAAGAATGAAGCAAATGCTACAACCCAGCGGCTGCATCTTTATGGACTCCAGTGATCTGCGCTATCTGTTTGAGGAAGAAGACGGAAGTTTTGTGATCGATCTGGCAGGTGACTATTATGGAGAAATAGACTTCCAGATGCAATATAAGGATATTCTGGGAGAGTCATTCGACTGGCTTTACATTGATTTCAGACACTCAGTCTTTATGCAGCCGAAAATGGTTTCCAAGCGGAATTGGTAAAGAGGGAAAGCACTACGATTATTTAGCCAAGTTGACCTTGAAATAAGGTCAACCCGGACTTTCTGTTTATTATTTCTTTGCCAGCATTTCGTCTATCTTCTTCGTTAATGCGGCAAATTCCTCCTCATTGTACAAACGGGTCAGCATTACAATGCGTCCGTCTTTATCAATCAGTACATTGCGAGTAATGCCGGCATTACGAAGCGCATATTTGGCAAAAAGATATCTGCACCGGATCTAATCCCAAAGGATAAGTAACACCAGTTGATTTACCGAATGCAATCACTTTGTCCAGCGGCTCATCACGGTCTATACCAATAAGAGCAAATGCTGAATTATCTTTGTGTTTCAACCAGATATCTTTTTTTCAATAAAAGGCATCTCTTTTCGGCAAACTCCACACCAACTGGCAGTGAACTGAAGCATCACCACCTTGCCACGAAGTTCGGAAAGGGTAACTTTCTTACCGTCTGTCAGGGTAATGGTAAAGTTAGGAGCCATCTCCCCTACTCTTACAATGTAGCCGGTGCTATCGGCAGCTACTTCCTGTGCTTTGCCCGATAAACTACAAAGGGCAAACAAGATAAAAATCAAACTTTTACTACTTTCATCGATCTTATACTTTAGTTATTTTAAAACGGGAACAATAACGGGAGCACAAAGATCATCACAATTCCCATAATTATCTGTAAAGGCAAACCTACTTTAACATAATCCATGAATGTATAACGTCCTGCAGGCATCACCAATGCATTGGGCGGAGTCGAGAACGGAGAAGCAAAACACATACTGGCAGCCACGGTTACGGCAAACAGGAATGGATATGGACTCAAATCCAACTGTATGGCAGACTGAAGCGCAATCGGTGCAAGAAGTACTGCCGTAGCCGTATTACTAATAAACATAGTCATCAGCGAAGTGGTGAAATAAATACCTGCTAATAACACATAAGGTCCGTAACTACCTAGCCCGTTTACCAGCGATTGGGACACCAATTCGAAGCTCCGGTCTTTTCCAGCGCCAACGACATAGGCAACATAGCGGCAATCAGAACAATACTTTCCCAGTTAATAGTTTTATATGCCGCTTCCACATTTCGAAACAGCCGGTAAGTACCATCAGCAAACCTGCAATCATTACTGCCGTTACCGGAGCGACAGGGATGAATCGAACATCATCATTACCACCATTCCCAACATGATAATCGCGGCAACAGGTGCTTTATGATTCAGGGTTACTTTGGCAGCCTCGGCAAGCGGTTGTCCAAGTACTACCCAATCAGAGGGATCTTCACTCAAACGCGCTATATTCTCCCATGTTCCTTGCACCAACAGCACATCTCCCGAATGCATCTTTTTCATCCTTCAAATTCTTTTTAGAATATACTGACGTTTGCGTTGGATACCCAGAATATTCACCCCATATTTCTCTCTGAAACCAGAATCCTTTACCGGCTTATTGACCAGGTTAGAAGCAGGCATCAATACAATTTCAGCAATACCGATTTCCGTGAATTCAAGTTCATCACTCTTTGATTCTACGGTGCCTTCTGCATCATGCGTATCCAGTAACTTCAATGTATTTTCTTCTGCAAAGCGCTCCACATTCGTAAAATCTCCCAGTACATACAGAATATCATTCTCCTGAATAATAGTATCAGCAGCAGCCATTTCCTGGCTCATCGTCTTAAAGAAATGACGACGCGAAGAAGATGACTGACGGCGAACCTCCATTATACCCACATTATAACGTTGTGGAATACTCAGTTCCTGTATGGTCTTTCCAGTTAAAGGGGATCTACTTTCCACTCGTACCCGACACAAGTTCTGGGAATAATTGGTACTCCCCTGCCAGCTCTTTCAGTGATTTATTCTTTTTTGCCCTTACGATCCTTATCGCCTTTCTTTAGTCAGGAAAATTTTGCTCAATGGAATCAGTATCACCAATCCGACAGCTACACAAACCAGTCCGACAGGAGTAAATGAGAAAAAAGTAAGGGGCGCATATCCAGCAGAAGTCAGTGCTTCCTGAATTACAAGGTTCGGTGGTGTACCGATAAGTGTCATCATACCTCCCATACTACTGGCAAATGCAAGCGGCATCAGTAGGCGACTGACATTAATCTGTGTCCCCATAGCCATACTGACAACAATAGGGAAGCATCAAAGCTACCGTTCCGGTATTGCTGACAAAAGCGCCGATGAAGGCAGTCACCAGTACAATAAGAATAAAAAGCTTTAATTCGCTGTCACCGGCTAATTTTAGAATACGACTACTGATCATCTTCGCCAAACCCGTCTGAAAATGGCACCGCCCACAACGAACAATCCTATCATCATGATCACGACGGAATTGGAGAAACCGTCAATGCTTCCTCCGGAGTTAGAATACCGAATATAATTAGTAACACCAAAGCACAAAGCGCCACCAAATCCGAACGCACTTTGCCACTCATAAAGAATATCGCAGAAAGGAATAAAAACAATGAGAGTAATATACATATAGATATAAAATTTGTCTGTTATTAAACAATTCAACAGTGATTTTTGTTCTAAGGCGTTGCAAATATCACAAAAATCAGCACAATGAACAATAGGGTGAATCCTTTTGAACTAAATAAGCGACAAATATCTCACTAAATTATAAATAAAGTATAGATTATTAGCATTATATTTATAACTTTGAATCCGGGAATGATATTATGGGATCACCTCTTTTATCAGTTAAATTCTATAACAACAATGGGAAACGACAACACAATTACAGGCACCTTCAATGGAACAATCCACCTGAATACCTGCCATGCATCAATTATGCAATGATACACAACCATGTACCTTCATGCAATTTCTGCGAACTAATGAACAGTGATGAAGTCGATTGGAACAATATCAAAGTTTCGATAGATGGAGAACTAATTAAGTACTCAGAGAGTATTCTCGAAGTCATTCCGCACGGACAGAACATTCAAAATCAACAACCTGAAATATCACCTGAAAGTGGAAAATTAATCGAATTTGACAGAAGGCATCGATACTATCTTTCATCTGGTTATTACGATTTCGGTGAGATAGCCCATCAGCAAACATTTCATCAAACTGATGGCATACGATCAGTGGACCGGTTCCAGGATTATGCCCGAACTTAGCTACATTTGTTACTCCCAATCATCCCATACTTTCAAGAATAAGCGTAAAAGCCTCACAATTCCTCGAAAAGTGGACCGAAACTCTGCCTTAGACGAGTATCAGACACAGGACCCCAACCGAGTACGTGCACAGGTAGCTGCTATTTATGAAGCTCTCCGGTCTGAGTCTTTAATATATTCTACAGTTCCAGCCAGCTTTGAAACTTCGGGGCAGCGTATCCGCTTGGTAGATAAATGTACTCACCAGCAAACTAGGTACATGTATAGACCTGACTTTACTCTATGCTTCCTGTCTGGAAGCCAATGGCATTCATCCTCTTTTAGTCTTGTTGAAAGGACATATATTGGTAGGTGCATGGCTTACAGAAGATATTTATCATCAAACCGTAGGCGATGATGCTTCCTTTCTACTCAAAGGGAGTGCAAATGGCATCAGCGACATTGTATTAGTAGAGACAACCGCACTGGCATCTTCTCAAAATATTTCATTTGAAGAAGCTGCTACAATGGCTCAGAGAGAACTCAAAGAAGAAAAACAGATTCGAGCTGTTTATTGATGTATATAGGTGCAGACTGGATAAAATCCGCCCATTACCGCAACGCATAAACCATAACAGTGAATGGCAAATAGAAAACAGCGGAATAGAGCATGAGAATGCAACCCAAAGAATACACCAACTGGACCGGTATGAAATAAAACTCGAGGACAGTAAGGATGAAATAACCAAGCAGATTATTTGGGAAAGAAAACTGCTGGATTTTTCTCTACGCAATAATCTGATTAACATCCGTCTTGGTAGAAGGGTTATACCATTCATATCTTTTGAAATTGACCATCTGGAAGATCATTTGCAAGCCGGAGAAAACTACCAGATATTACCCAGTCCCGCTAAAAGTAAAATAGAACCGGGTGAGACAGGTCTCTATGATTCTTCTTTATGGAAAGAGAATTTGGAAGAATTAGTAATCAGCGAGCTGAGAAACAAAAAACTTCGTTCTTATCTGACAGAAAGCGAACTACAAAACTCACTCAAATTTGTATACCGTACATCGCGAACCGCCATTGAAGAAAATGGTGCAAATTCACTGTTCCTCGTTTTAGGAATACTGAAGTGGTATGAGTCTCCCTAAGAGTGTGAAACCACGCTTTGCTCCTATCTTATTGTTACCGGTAGACATTGTGCGTCGTGGAGGTTCAAGTGGATATATTATCCGTACCAGAGACGAAGAAATTATATTGAACATAACTCTCGTCGAACTATTGAAACAACAGTTCAGTGTTAATCTTTCGGGTTGAATCCGTTGCCAAAAAGATGATAGTGGCGTAGACGTGAAAAAAAGATATTCGCTACGATTCGTACCTGCATTCGTAATATGAAAGGTTGGGATGTAGTGGAAGAATCGATGTTGGGGCTATTCTCATTCAACAAGTTTGTCATGTGGAACGATATTCATACCAATGCAGACAAATTGAAAGAGAACGCCATTATAGCCAGTCTGATGGAAAATCGTATTCAATGGCAGGATACGACTCCGAAATTGACGCCAGAGAAATAGACAGAAATCTTGAACCTATCCATTTTGCCATCCCTGTTGATGTCGATTCTTCGCAGCTGGAAGCCGTTATTGAATCAGGAGAAGGAAAGAGCTTCATATTGCATGGACCTCCGGGAACCGGTAAATCACAGACCATTACCAATATGATAGCCAATGCCCTGTACAAAGGAAAACGTGTGCTGTTTGTAGCAGAAAAGATGGCGGCACTTTCTGTAGTACAAAACCGTCTGACTAAGATAGGATTAGATCCGTTCTGTCTGGAACTACATTCTAATAAGGTCACTAAATCTCATTTTCTGGCTCAGCTTCAGAAGGCTATAGAAGTCATTCACATTCAGTCTCCAGCCGAGTTTGAAAGCACTTCAAAAGCAATTATTTGAGCGTAGAAAGAAATTAATCGATTATATGGAAGCATTGCATCATCCCCATGCTTCCGGCTTTTCTCTTTATGATTGCATTACAAACTACTTATCGATACAAGGAGATGAATTGTCTATCGACTTTTCTCTGTTTCCCTCTATCACCAAAAAATCAACTGACAGACTTTTGCGAAAATATCCAGGAACTGGATACAGTTTTCAGATAACAGGGCATCCGCAAGATCACCCGTTAAAGGGACTGGAGCCATACGATACTTCCATAGAGAGCTCTCAGAAATTACAAGCCGGAATCAGGCGCTTTATTAATTTATTCACCTCGATTACCGCTAACAGAAAGTTGCTTTCAAATAGTCTGGGAATCTCGATACCTGATAATTGGGATGGGATCAACTGGATGGGCAAGATATGTAACCAGCTTCTATCCATCCCATATCTGAATAAAACGTTATTGGAAATGAGTGGTAATACCGACTTGATAGAAGAATGGAGAGATGTTGTCCTGTCGGTCGTAAACGAGATCAGTTACAAGCTGAACTGGGTAAAGAGTATGCACCTCAAATTCTGGGAGAAAATGCATTTGCCCTCCAACAAGAATGGAAAGCTATCGAATTGAAATGGTTCTTACCTAAATTCTTTGCCAAACGTTCTTATCTGAAAAAGCTCAGACTTTACAATACGAGTTTGCAAGCGGTACAAAATACCAAGCCTGTTAGAAAAGCTAAATGCTTATCAAAAGAATAATAAGATCATTCAGGAACAATCTTCCGAATTATCATCTTCTTTCGGCTTCTTAGGAAGAAAGAATAAAGAGAAATGGGATGATATTGATTCTATACTTAAGAATCTTCCGATGATTTACAACACTTTATCGGAATATGCAGCAATCGTTCAACAGCCATTTGCAGAAGTTCTGAATCAATTTGCAAATAAAATCAGTACTGACTGGAACATTCCAGCAGTCTAATGAAAATACATTCAGGCAATTAATCGATACATCCAATGAATTGAATACGGTTCTCAATGAAATAAAAAGGTTTATGCTACATACAACTGCGGATAATAATCTTGAAGTGAAACTACCGGTTCTACTGAATACCTGGTTAACTCACTTCAATAAGATTAAAGATTGGGGACAATGGTGCATCCGTAAGAGAGAATTGGAATCTCTGCATTTAACCGTAGTTATCAACTATATAACAGATAAGCATAAAAGTGGCTCAGGAAGCTTCTGATGCGTATATGAAGGGCGTTTATCACCAATTAGCTCTAAAGACCGTTGATGCAGACGAAACGTTACGTCTTTTTCAACGGGTTGCTATTTGAGGAAATGATTAGTAAATACAAACAACTGACTATAGACTTTCAGGAGTTGAGTAAAAAGAACTATACTGCAGATTAGCAGCCAGAATACCATCACTGACAATGGAAGCCGCCTCCAGTTCCGAAATAGGAATTCTAAAAAGAAACATTTCAAATGGAGGACGCGGCACATCTATCCGGAGAATTATAGACCAGATACCAACCCTGTTGCCCAAGCTATGTCCATGCATGTTGATGAGTCCGATATCAGTGGCTCAGTATATCGATCTGGATGCAGAGAAGTTCGATCTTGTTATTTTCGACGAAGCATCACAGATGCCTACCAGCGAGGCAGTCGGTGCAATAGCCCGCGGCAACGCATTAGTCGTAGTAGGTGATCCCAAGCAAATGCCTCCGACAAGTTTCTTCTCCTCTTCACAAGTAGACGAGGAAGAAGCTGAATTTGACGATATGGAGCATTCTGGATGATTGCATCTCGTTATCCATTCCATCCCGTTATCTGACTTGGCACTATCGGAGCAAACACGAAAGTCTGATTGCTTTCAGTAATTCTCAGTATTACAATGGAAAGCTATATACTTTTCCTTCTGTGGATGACAGAGTTTCAAAAGTACGTTTAGTTCAGGTAGATGGTACATATGATAAAGGACGTACACGCAGCAATCATGCCGAAGCTGAAGCCATTGTGAAAGAAATACTGAACCGGCTACGTACACCTGAAGTTCCTGAAAAAAAGCATAGGCGTCGTATCTTTCAGCCAAGTACAGCAAAATTTGATAGAAGATATGCTCATTGAGGAACTGAACAAATATCCTGAATTGGAAGAAAAAGCTTTCCAAAGTAATGAGCCTATTTTCATCAAGAATCTGGAGAATGTACAAGGTGATGAACGGATATTATCCTTTTCTCTATAGGATACGGTCCGGACAGGAATGGCAATGTATCTATGAATTTCGGACCATTGAATAATCAAGGTGGCGAACGTCGTCTGAATGTAGCCGTATCGCGTGCACGTTATGAAATGATTATCTTCTCAACCTTACGCTCCGAACAAATAGATTTGAAACGTACAAAGTCCAAAGGTGTGGAAGGCTTAAAGAGGTTCCTTGAATTTGCAGAACGCGGTACCTCACCTGTTCCGCCATCCAACTACAGAACCTGCAACAAAGTAATCTTATTACTTTAATTGCACAGGAACTTACTCAGCGCGGTTATAAAGTGGATACTCTGGTAGGACGGTCAAACTTTAAGGTGGATTTAGCGATTGTCAATCCATTGCAACCGGATACATATATTCTAGGGATATTGTGTGACGGCAGAAACTATTATGAAACCAAAGACTACAAGGGACCGTGAAATAGTACAACCGAATGTTTTTGCAGATGCTCCACTGGAATGTAATGCGTGTATGGTCCGTCGACTGGTTTGAACATAAGGAGAACGTCGTGGAGCGCATTATCAAAAAAACTGGAAGATTTAAAAAAACACAAAAGTAGAAGAACAGCCTCCTCTTCCGATAGAGAATAATGTTCTGAAAACATTCAGTATAGAGAATGAATCTGTTGTAGAGTTAGTGAACAATCGAGAAAGAGAATATATATTTGCTGACTTGCCCGATATAGGCTACAGTACAGATATCGATACCGTAATGGCTTCCTCCTATCAAGTTAAAAACAACTTCAACAAATAGTCAAGATTGAACAGCCCATAACAAATACTCTGCTATATAAAAGGATATTACGAATTTGGAATCTAACAAGAGTTACCACCCGTTTACAGGTATTTATCGACAATCTTCTTGAAGATGCATATAAAGACCCTTTATCGGGAGATACTATAATTTACTGGGAAGATGAAGAGAAAGCTAAAGACTGCGACTTTTACCGCATCAACTCCAAACGCGATATTCTGGATATTCCAATCCTGGAAGTAATGAGTGCCGCCCGCTATGCCATAGAACAACAGATATCCATGCCGACAGAAGATCTGAAACGGCTGACTTCCCAACTTCTCGGTTTCAGTAGGAAAGGAAACAATCTAGATATGGTAACGGAACAGACTATACAATTGCTGATTGATAAAGGAATATTCAGCCACGCGAACGGAATGGCATCCATGAACAATTAGATGCAATACAGGAGAAAGTTTTATTATTCTATCTCTTTAATCCGCTCTATCTGTCTGTTCAAAAAATAGTCAGCATAAAGTTTGTAATCCTCTGTTTCGTAAAATGCAATCAACCCTTTTCTGTAACTTAGAATATCGCTGTCTTTAGAAGAATAAACAGGAATAATATTGGCATTCATCAAAACAATACTCTCAATCATGCGGGCGGTTCTCTTATTGCCATCAATGAAAGGTTGCAGGCGTGCAATATTACAATGCAGAAATATAGCTCTCTCAAAGGATTAGCATAATATTCCTGATTAAACAAGATTTCCTCAATCTACTTTTTATTTCTTGTAAGTCTTTCGGGGGAATATAAACCGTTCCAGTAATACGTACAGCCCGTGTTCATAAAGAGCCGGATTCTTCATTAGAAACCAGTCCCGTAGAAATAGATTGATGAACTCTAAAAAGGGTACGTTCATCAATGTGCTCCAGATTCTTTCCTTTATTAATATACTCCAATTCAGAAATGAAAGTATTATAGAGGTTTTTCAGCATCTTCGCATCTTCGTACTTCTTTTCAGAAGTAATACCATCCTTCAATAAAGCTTCTGTCTCAACGTAAGTATAAGTATTTCCTTCAATCTTACCTGAATAGTAGCACCACACGACAGCCAAGTCCTTTAATTCATTAGAATAAAGGTCGGACAGTTTAGACAAAGGATTTCCAAGTATAAACGCAGCTTTTTCTTGTTGTTCTGAATCGAATATTTGCACTGTACAAGAGAGATTTCGCTATTAATAAGACTTGCAAACCATTCTAAACAAAAAGGAGAATTAGATTTCTCTAATTCCCCTTTTTTTGTTTGAGGTTCCTGGCGGATTCGAACCGCCGTACACGGTTTTGCAGACCGCTGACTAAGCCACTCATCCAAGGAACCAATCTTTCTCATTTGCGGTTGCAAAGGTAGTACATTTTTGGAAATTCCAACTATCCGCAGCAATTTTCTTCTTTTCTCTTTTTCGTCGCACTACACTCTGCACGCTTCTCATCCATCAATCGCTTTAAGTCACAACCGGTTACGCAATTTGCACATGGATTACCATTTTCTTTTGTCCGGCGGAAAAAAAGCATAAATTCCCCATCCTATCCGGACAATACACAACAGTAACAGGATTGCAACTACCCATTGTTGCCAATTCATCATACAAATAATCCTCCTATTCTATAAATAGCAAATGCCATTACCCACGCAAGCAGCGTGGTATACACTGTAAATAACGCCCATTTCCAACTGCAGTTCTTGCTTAATTGCCACAATCGTAGCTATACATGGGAAATATATCAATACAAACACCATATAACAGAAAGCTACCAACGGTGTAATCGGAATACGTTCGGCAAGACTTTTACGGCATCTGCTTCAGCGTCATTCGTATAAAGCACGCCCAGTGTACTTACCACTAATTCCTTAGCGCCCACACCTGAAAGTATACCGATACCAAGTTTCAGTCAAAACCCAAAGGTTCAATCACCGGCTCCATAGCCTTTCCTATCTGCCCGATGTAGGAATTCTCCTGCTGTTCGGCAACCGTTTCATACGCATCATGGTCGGGATAATATCCCAATGCCCATATTACGATGGAAGCTATCATGATAATACCTCCCATTTTACGCAGATATTGTGCCCCCTTCTCCCACGTGTGACGGAAAATAGCTTTTTGCTGTCGGTAAACGGTAGGGCGGAAGCTCCATTACGAACGGAGTATCATCCCCTTCACCAGAAAACGGCTGAATAAACGCGCCAGCAATACCGCCAACAGAATACCTATTGAATATATTAATAACAGTATCAAACTACCATTGTTCGGAAAAAATGCACCTACCAGCAACAAATAAATAGGCAGGCAGGCACTACATGACATCAACGGATTGACGAGCATGGTAATAAGTCGGCTTTACGGTTCTCAATAGTGCGCGAAGCCATAATGGCCGGTACATTACATCCGAAACCCATAATCAGAGGAATGAAGGATTTACCATGCAACCCCATCTTATGCATAATCTTATCCATGATAAATGCAGCACGCGCCATATAACCGAGTCTTCCATCAACGATATACAAAAATAAAAGAATAAGAATGTTCGGCAGGAAGACAATCACACCACCAACACCACCTACAATACCATCTACCAATAGATCTTTCAACGGTCCATCCGCCATATTGGCATGTATAAAGTTACCGAGGGTTTCTACCAGCCATTCGATACCCATCATCGGGTATTCGCCAAGCACGAACGTCCCTTCGAACATGAGATACATGAACAGGAAGAAAATGGGGAATCCCCACACACGGTGCGTTACAATGGAATCTATCACGCGTGTAGTATGTTCTTTATCAAGTGATTATCCACAAAGGTTTCTTTCAATGCACCGGATATAAAACCATATTTTGCATCGGTAATTGCCTGATCGCAATCCTCATTCAACGTCTCGGATACGGCGGCTTTCCTGATCACGGACATCTATGATTTCTTTGCCGTTGGGTAAAGTTTTAATCCAGCGTTTCCAAATCCGGATCATTCTCCAGAAGTTTGATGGCAAGAAAGCGGGTAGAATACTTATGACGGATACCCTCATTCTCACTAATCACCCGCTTCACCTCTTCAATGCTGCGTTCCAGTTCAGGACCGTGGTTAATGTGAATATGACGATAGAATCCATGATGACGTACTTCTTCTTCTTTATGAGCCCCACGGTATAGCCGGGCACATACTCCGATGCCATTCACGCAGGTCATTCAAACACTTCTGCACGTACCTTTGCCTTTCTGATCGAGGAAGTCGGCACCTTCGTAAATACTGATAACAACGTGAAAAAGATCTTCGATGCCTTTGCCCGTACGCGAAACGGTAGGAACCATAGGAACACCAAAAGTTCACTCAGTTTCATGTAATCCAGCGTGTTGCCACTGGCTTCCAGTTCATCGTACATATTGAGCGCCATCACCATACGCACGTTCATGTCAATCAACTGGGTAGTGAGGTACAGATTACGTTCCAGATTGGACGAATCTACCACATTGATAACAATGTCCGGTGTTTCATCAATAATATGATGACGGACATACATTTCTTCAGGACTATATGCTGATAGCGAATATGTACCCGGCAAATCGACTATGCGGAAATGATAACCTTGGAAATTAAAATGACCTTCCTTAGCATCCACTGTAACCCCGCTGTAGTTACCAACGTGTTCGTGTGAACCGGAAGCAATATTAAACAGAGAAGTTTTTCCACAATTTGGATTACCCACTAATGCAACATTAATGGTGCGGCGTTTACCAAGAGCGATACGTTTCAGTTCTTCTTCCCCGGATAAATATCTTCACTCATTCCGGATGATAATTCGGTTTTGTCACTTGCTCTTTCGCCTCATGTTCGCTGAGTATTTCAATCATCCCCTGCCTCCTGGCGGCAAAGAGATTTCATACCCCATTACTTTGTATTTTATTGGGTCTTTCAGCGGGGCATTCAGCAAAACCTCTACAGTCTTGCCTTTAATAAAACCCATTTCTACAATTCGTTTGCGAAACCGCCATGCCCCAGTACTTTAACGATTACACCTTTTTCTCCAGTTTTTAATTCGGATAAACATAGTCTTCTCTCTTTCTTTAATTTGGATGCAAAAGATAAATGATTTGTATTTAGCCTACAAATTATTTAGATTGTTTTTAAATAAGGAGAAATATTCTTCATTCTCCACTTTGTTCCGAAGAATTAGAAAGAATTCAATCCGTTAATATTATCTTTGCACCATTATGAATATAAAGAAAATAGCGCAATATATTGATCAGGAGAAGCTTTTCACACGAGAAGACAAAATACTGGTAACGCTGAGTGGCGGGCGGACTCAGTAGCTTTGTTGCGTCTACTTCTTGATATGGGGTACACCTGCGAAACGGCACATTGCAATTTCCATCTGCGGGGCGATGAGTCGGTTCGAGATGAAATGTTTGTCCGCGAACTTATGCTTGCAGTTGGAAGTTCCGTTACATGTCCAACATTTCAAACCACGGAAGAAGCGGAAAAGCGCCACATATCCATTGAAATGGCAGCACGGGAATACGTTATGCTTGGTTTGAGCAGCTCCGTCTACAACAAGGAGCCAACGTTATCGCCGTGGCCCATCATAAAGATGATAGTGTAGAAACTCTCCTGCTCAACCTTATCCGTGGAACAGGCATCAACGGACTATTGGGTATCCGTCCCAAAAACGCAAAATTGTCCGCCCTTGTTATGCCTCGACCGAAATAACCGAATACCTACAAGAAATCGGACAATCTTACGTAACGGACAGCACTAACCTGCAAGACGAATATACACGCAACAAAGATACGCCTCAACCTCTTGCCACTTATGCAGGGAAATCAATCCCTCTATAAAAGAAAGCCTTCTCCGCACTGCAGAACATCTGAATGATGCAGCTCTCTTATATAAAAAAAAGGAATAGAAGAAGGCAAGCAGAAAGTGCAAACCGAACAAGGTATCTGATCAGTGTTTTTGCTCCAAGAATCTGCACCGGAAACCTTATTATTTGAGATCTTATCTCCATTAGGATTTAACAGTGCACAGATCAAAAGATATTTTCACCTCTCTGAATGGGCAACCGGGGAAAATATTCCTCAGTGGAGAATGGCGCGTGATTAAAGATCGAGAGCTTCTACTGTTAGAACCGATCTGTTCAGAAGATGTTTCAACAGTCTTTTCTCCAGATGATCCTGCCCTACCCTTCCGTTTGACAATGGAAGAATTAGAAGTCACAGATGATTTCATCATTCCCCGTGACCGAAACACTGCTTGCTTCGATGCAGACAAACTAAAACAACCTCTCACAGTCAGACACTACCGACAAGGCGACACATTCGTTCCCTTTGGTATGACTGGGCGAAAAAAAAGGTCATGACTACCTTACTGATCGGAAATTCTCCCTTTCCGCAAAAGAGCAACAATGGGTACTTTGCAGTGGCTCCCATATCATTTGGTTGATAGGCGAACGTACTGATAATCGTTTCAGAATAGACGACCAAACACAAAAAGTTATTATTCTGAAGTTTATTCCTATGAACGGGGTTAAATCATTTTTTAGGAGTTAGAGCCAATAGTCTTGCTACATGTATACAGAACCGCAGGCGGAATATCGGCTTTAACTCCTCTAACTCCTAAAAACATTCATTTCTGAACGAACAAATCAATTCTGTCAGCCGATCACGGCGTAGAGTATCCCTTAGCCTATATCCGTAGCAACAACAAGAGTGATAAACCACTGATAATAAACCCTGTGCCTACTTCTTTTGCAAGCCATTATTAATCAAATATTGTTCCGTTACGAAGGAGCGTAAGTTTCACTTTAGAGGAACTTTGTTTCTTTACTGTGACACAATCGTTTCTTAAGAAACGTTTGTTCCATAGGCAAGGCACTTTTGTTTCAAGAGAAAGAAACAAAATGGAACAAATAGCGGTACGACAAATCAACGGTATCTCCCTCCGCAGCCACAAGGAAGGCGTAATCTTACGAGTATACCTTACGCTTGCCAGCAGGCTGAAAGCACTGAAAGCCATCCACAAACCGGATATTTCAGTATAAACACCTAAGAGATGAAAGCGAACAGAATGATTATTCGCACAATTCACGTTCATCCTCTACTATCAATAATTTCATAGTTCTAATTTTAAATACAGACACAAATGTATCAGGAGAATTCTGTAGAAATTCTGAATGAAGGGTTTATGCATGTGTAAGGATTAAAACTATAAAATAATCCGGTCCTCTTCTGCCGCACAAAGCAGTCTAAAGCAACGAAGCAAACGGAGTATCATACGTCCGCGCCTTGAACGAACATCCCTTGACGCATGCGCAACACTTTATGCACTTTTCGGCAATCGTATTACATTCGTCACCTTTCAGGATAGCTCCCGAAGGACAATGTACAGCGCAAACGCCACAATGCGTGCAAAGTTCCGCATTCACTTCCGGTACACGCGGCAAAGGAACACCACTTTTACGCAACTTTATCACCCGGCGCAGAAACTTGAACAAAGGCAGAAAAAGGCTGGCGCGGACGCTGAATACGGTTCACATCCACCGGATACAAGTGTTCCATATCAATGGCGGCATTTATTTTCGTCCGTATCTTTGCACAAATTCCTCCGCATATTGCAATCATTTTGCATCCGGACGCCCTGGGGCTATTGGATTTTGTTCCGTACTATACGAATGTTCTCCCACAAAAGTAGCCCGGCAATAACTTTGAAGCCCTGAGCAGAAGCAAATGCGTCCAATTCTATCAAAAGCCTTTTCATACGCGCGGTTACCATAAACTACTACGCACAACTGGAGATCCTGACGAATACCCTGCAAACGTTCCATAGCCAAAGGGAGCTACCTTGCCACCATACACTGGCACAGCAACAGTGGTATTCTCGAATATCTACCTCAACAAGTATGCAGTGTTAAATTCAATGGTAACAGCATTTATTGTCCTGTTCCGCGAACAAAATAGATGAAATGAACTTCGTTTATATCCATAAATATATGCGCTTTTTCTTGGTTTATCAAGCAAAGATAAAAGTTTTAAAATTAAAAAAGACGAATTTTGGGAAACCAAAATATTTATTACCTTTGCACCGTTGAAGCATTCTGTAAACTCCTAAGTGCGGGTAGCTAACAGTTTTCGGTTCAATAATAAATATCCCATAATCATTATATTAAATAAAGGTATTTGCCACGTTGCTTGTGACGACAACCGCAGCCGTGTGAACATATATGTCCAATAACAAAAGAAATTTTAAACCATTCACATATATACTTATGTATAATATCATTCAATTGAACGACAAAATTTGTCGGAACTTCAATCTATTGCCCAACAACTGTGTATTAAAAAGACAGACTCACTAAAAAAGAAGAACTTGTTTACAGATACTTGATGAACAAGCCATCGCAGGTGCTACCAAAAGGTTGCTGCTGAAAAGCTGAAAGAAGAGCGTAAAGTGGATAGACAACAAAAACGTACCCGCGTAACCGTAAAAAAGAGAGTACTGACAAAGTCTTCACCGCCAACAAAATGGCGACCTCACTAAAGGCAAAAGCTGAAGCCACAGTTGTAGCTGCCAAGGTACAACCAGTAGCTGAGGCAACAAAAGCACCGTAGCTGAGAAGCTCCTGAAGCAGTTCTTAACCCTGCATCCGCTCGAAAAAAGCCGAAGACGCTACGTCCGAAACGTAAACCGGGGCGTCCGCGCAAAACCAAGACGGAAGAAAAACAGCCCCATACCCGCACCTATGCCTGTTGCAAAGAAGGAAGAGCCTAAAAAAAAACTGAACCTGAATTGAACTTTGAAACCGAAACACCTAAAGTAGTTAAGAAAGTCGTAATAGAGGACAGTCCTATCTTATCAGAACCCGAAGATGACTTCATTCCCATCGAAGATCTCCCGACTGAGAAAATAGAGCTCCCTTCAGAACTGCTGGGCAAATTCGAAGCTACCAAAAAGCCGAGACTCCTATAGCACCCGTAGCAGAACCCACGCCTGCAACCGCACAACGCCCACGCCTTCGTCCTCGCGACAATAATAATACCCCTTACAATAATAACAACAATAATAATCCAGTAACAACAACCCCGCGTCCTGTTCAGCAACAACGTCCCGTGCAGCAAAATGCTGGTGATAACTATGCTCCTGTGCAAGAACGCAGACCGGTAATTGAGCGCGAAAAAGTATACGAATTCGATGATATCTTGACCGGTACCGGTGTACTGGAAATTATGCAGGATGGTTACGGATTCTTCGCTCTTCCGATTACAATTATCTTTCTTCACGGATGATATTTACGTATCACAATCCCAAATTAAATTGTTCGGACTGAAAACAGGTGACGTTGTGGAAGGTGTAATTCGTCCGCCGAAAGAAGGAGAAAAATATTTCCCATTGGTAAAGGTAGGAAAAATCAATGGACGTGATCCGAGCATTTCGCGTGATCGTGTGCCATTTGAGCATCTTACTCCGTTATTCCCCGATGAAAAATTCAGATTATGCAAGGTGGCTACTCCGACTCTATGTCTGCTCGTGTAGTAGATCTCTTTGCTCCTATCGGTAAAGGCCAGCGTGCATTGATCGTGGCACAACCTAAAACCGGTAAGACCATCTGATGAAAGATATAGCCAATGCAATTGCAGCAAATCATCCGGAAGTTTACATGATCATATTTGCTTATCGACGAACGCCCTGAAGAAGTAACCGACATGGCTCGTACCGTAAATGCCGAAGTGATAGCTTCAACTTTCGATGAACCAGCCGAACGTCACGTAAAGATTGCAGGTATCGTACTGGAGAAAGCAAAGAGACTTGTAGAATGTGGCCATGATGTCGTTTATCTTCCTGGATTCTATCACTCGTCTGCACGTGCTTACAATACAGTATCGGCTTCCGGCAAAGTTCTTTCAGGTGGTGTGGACGCCAATGCACTACACAAGCCCAAACGTTTCTTCGGTGCCGCCCGCAATATTGAAAATGGTGGCTCACTCACTATCCTGGCTACTGCATTGATTGATACCGGTTCTAAAATGGACGAAGTTATCTTCGAAGAATTTAAAGGTACAGGTAACATGGGTTGCAACTCGACCGCAACCTGTCCAACAAACGTATTTTCCCTGCAGTCAACATTGTTGCTTCCAGCACTCGTCGTGATGATCTGTTGCAGGATAAGCCTAAACATTGGATCGCATGTGGATACTCCGCAAATATCTGGCTGATATGAACCCGATAGAAGCTATGGATTTCGTAAAGATCGTATGGAAAAACCAAAGACAACGACGAATTCTAATAGTATGAACAGCTAAAACTGAAGCCAAAGGATATAATCAACAAGAAATAGGATTAAATATACAAAAGGACGAGACATTTTCGGATATCTCGTCCTTTTAGTTATTTTGTCGCAATTAATCACATATCATTGTATAAACGTATTAGTTAATAAGGTGAAGCTCAGTAAAACGATCATACTATTATTGTTGATGTTATTTTGGCGGTACTTCCTATATCCTGTCTGCAAGCAAGGATTCGGAAGATGAGCGTATACATCTTATGGAATACCTGATGGATAATAACTTAGGTTATTCTCAGGAAGTCAGATTAAAGAGATATCGCCCAATGGGAAAATGAACTTGTAGAAGTATTCCGTAGCAAGAAAGGACTATAAATACATGTTCCTTATGCAGCAGATGGCTGTATATGCCCTCGTTTCAGACGGCCACATCAACGAAGCGTTGGAAAAAGCAAATGTTATGCTGAAACAGGCCACTCAAATGAAATACGATATCGGCATAGCCATAGCCCATTATGCAATAGGAGATACTTATCTTAATGCCAACATGAATAATGAGGCTATCGAAGAATACGAAATAGTCATGCAGAAATTGCATAAAGTATCCGACTCCGAAAAATTACAGGAAAAGTCTTGATTCAACTAATTCCAACCCTCATCAGAATGGGGAGGATGGATAAAAGCTAAAGCCTATTTGGATCAAATGGAACAAATGAATGATTATCAAAGCACAGCCGTTTCATAGAAAATATCTTCCAAGCATATTATTACCTCCATAATAATGATATGGATAAAGTCCGAAATATATTCAGGAAGCAGAAGAATGGTATGAATACTATCCGTTTTATTTTCATAGTTCTATCTTGAAATATATACAAGCTGAATATGCCAAAAGAATTGGAGATGACGAACTAGCTATCAAATTATATAATGAACTGACTATAAATACCAGCAATTGCCAATGTCTATAACAGATATCTAAAAATGAAGAATTCACTGGCACAACTGTATACCAAACAAAGCAGGCCTAGAGGCATGTGCCATTTTCAAGACTTATCAATATTGCACGAGATTCTATCAATGCCCGTAACTATTCCACCCAGATAAATCTGTTGCGAACCATATATCAGGTGGACCGTCTCGAGATGGATAATCAAAGCGAGCGAAGCCGTCTGCTTTTTTATTCAATTATAGGTTGTATCCTCATTCTAGGCATATCTATTGTATCCGTACTTTATATTCGTAAAATCAATGCACGCTTGATTGCATCTCAACATAAATTGGAAAAAGCCCGGCAAAGTGCTGAGAACTCCATTCGTACCAAAAGTCTTTTTCTGTCGAACATGAGCCATGAAATACGTACTCCACTAAATGCCTTGTCCGGTTTCTCATCTATTCTGACCGATGCTAATATTGACATCGGAACCCGACAACAATGCAATGAAATCATTCAGCAAAATTCAGACTTACTTTTGAAGCTGATAGACGATGTTGTTGACCTTTCAGTTTGGAAATCGGGAAAATGCAATTCAGTTTGGAAACAGCGATGCAGTAGCTATTTGTCGCAATGTAGTGGATACGGTAGAGAAGATAAAGCAAACATCCGCCACAGTCCTATTCCAAACGTCTCAGGAAAAAATGGAAATCTATACGGATGAGGCACGCCTCCAGCAAGTTACTTATCAATCTGTTGATTAATGCAACCAAATTTACCACAGAAGGTAGCATAACCTTATTATTGGAGAAAGAATCAGAAGAAATGACTGTGTTTTCGGTTACAGATACCGGTTGTGGGATCGCCCCGAAAAACAGGGACAGATATTTAACCGTTTTGAAAAACTGAATGAAAATGCCCAAGGCAGCGGATTGGGACTCTCTATCTGTCAATTAATTGTAGAACGTTTCGGCGGAAGAATATGGATAGATCCTGAATATAAGGATGGTTCCCTTCTTGTTTACTCATCCAATTCACTCTACCAACAGAAAGGAGGCAGCGCAATGAAACAAACCTTGTTAATACTCGCTCTTTTCCTACAAAGTTTCCTCGCATTTGCAGAAAATATAACAGAAAAAATCATCTGTGGCAGACAGTCTGTTAATCGAACTGCGTGCACTTCCGCATGACACCACAAGATTAAAATTACTTGAGAAACTCGTGCTTACCGAACAAAACTCTCCGCATTATATAGAATATGCTGAAGAAATGTTCAACGAAGCACAGTGCCAAAAGAATCCCTAAATATATATGTAGCAGTACATATTTCAAAATATTGTACTATTATAATAAGAATGAAGTCGATAGTGTCCAAGTAAACTGGTGAACTACGTGAAACCCATTGCTGAACATGGAGTTTTCAGGTTGTACTTCAATGCACAAAAATTGCTTATTTATACTTATACATATAAGGAGAAATATGAATATGCCATCAATGAATCATTAAAAATGCTTGAGAGCAGAAGAACTGAATAACACAGACGGCCGTATGGCTGCTTATTCATGTCTGGCAAGTGCATACCATGAAACCAACCGTACAAAAAAGAAGAAGGAGAAGCGCTTCGAAAAGCTCACAAATATGTTTCAGGAACAAACAACCAACAGTACACAGTTTAATGTTCTGAATCAATTAATTTTGTATTCAGTAAAGACCAGAAAAGACTATTCAAGCCTGAAGACGTATCTGAAAGAAAACAAACAGCTATTGCAAAAAATGCTTAGTTTAGATCCAGGATATGTATGAATCATATTTCAATCTTTTATCTATTCTCAGAAATTTTTCAAACTTACTATTATACAGGGATAGGAAAGATAGACTCGGCTAAATATCATATAGAAGAAGCTCAAGACTTCATAACTCCCGCAAGTTATATTCCTATATGGCCCTGTATTATGATGCAAGTGCAATTATTACCGGCATACAAAAGATTATCAGGCTGCACTTCTCTATATAGATTCTGCTCTGATAAAGATGAAACAATTTGAATCTGCCCAAATGGAGTATGCCAAACAATTATCGCGGAAAGCTGACATTCTGCAAGAAATGGGTAAATATGCAGACCCTGCACTGTACGAAGTTCCAATCATATTCAGGATTCACTGACTGCCGCCATATCAGCTAAACAACTGGAGGAAATCAAAGAAATACATCATCTGAACCAATTGGTATGGGAGCGTGGAAAACTAAGAAATCGTGTACAAACCAGTATTCTTTTGAGTCTCGGAATCATTTTGATCTTATGTATCGGCTATATGTTCCGCATCAATCTGATACGAAAAGCACTAAAGATATCAGAAAAAGGAAACTCATAAAGCCACACGACAGACAGAAAGAAGCCAATGAAATGAAGAAATCGTTTCCTCTCAATATGAGTCACGCCATCCGTGTTCCCCTAAACGGTATTGGGGTTCTCACAAATTATAACAAACGAAGCGGAAATAGACGATCAAACCCGTAAAGAATATGCGGAAATTATTCAGCAAAACACGGATCAGCTAATGCGTTTAGTCAATAATGTCCTTGATTTGTCGCGCCTGGAAGCTGGTATGATGAAATTCCAAATGAGTAATTATGACATCGTACAGCTCTGCAACGATGCTGTAGAATGGCACATATGCAGAATTCTACCTTGCATACTCATTTCATCAGTAACATTGACGAATATATCATCCATACAGACACAAACCGGTTCATGCAATTCGTTGTCAGTATTCTAACTTGTCCATTCGCTTCTTTCAAAAGAAGAACGCGATCTCAACTTCACTCTGAACAAAGAACGGAGAAATATTACGTTTTAAAATCACCAACTGCCCCTCGCAGACCTCAAATATGCCAATCAAGACTCTGCTTTGCGTAATGATGTCAACCCGTCTGTTTATAAAACACTTTGGCGGTACATATCAAGTAATCCCCGATAGCAAGAAGGTCAATATTCTTTTCACTTATCCGCTACCTCGGTTGAATAATATTATTGCCTTAAATGAAGGTAGATACGTGGATTTTTTGCTTTTGCGCCTCAATAAGAGTAATTTGTAATTTATAAATAGAATTATATCATCATGTTCGATAATTTAAGCGAAAGACTGGAAAGGTCGTTTAAAATTCTGAAAGGTGAAGGAAAGATCACCGAAATCAATGTTGCGGAAACCGAAAGATGTGCGTAAAGCACTGTTGGACGCTGACGTAAAACTACAAAGTAGCCAAAACTTTCACTGATACTGTTAAGGAAAAAGCATTAGGACAAAACGTGCTGACAGCTGTAAAGCCCAGTCAGTTGATGGTAAAAATCGTGCACGATGAACTGACTCAATTGATGGGTGGCGAAACAGAGAGATTGATTTGGAAGGAAAACCGGCAGTTATTCTGATGTCCGGTCTGCAAGGTTCGGTAAGACAACTTTCTCAGGTAAGCTGGCACGAATGCTGAAAACGAAAAGAACAAGCCATTGTTGGTGGCTTGTGATGCCATTGTATTGAACAGTGGCTTGTGAACAAATTGGGTTCATATACTCTGAACCTGACAGCAAAATCCGGTGAAATTGCTGAAAACGCCATTCAAGAGGCTAAAGCCAAAGGATACGATGTAGTCATTGTCGATACAGCGGACGTCTGGCAGTAGACAGAAGAGATGATGAACGAGCTTGCCGCTATTAAAAAGCAATCAATCCAAACGAAATCCTATTCGTAGTAGACTCCATGACCCGGCCAGGACGCTGTAAACACAGCAAAAGAGTTTAACGAACGACTTGACTTCAACGGTGTTGTACTAAAAATTAGATGGTGACACCCGTGGTGGTGCCGCTCTTTCCATTCGTTCGGTGGTAAACAAACCGATTAAGTTTGTCGGTACAGGTGAAAAACTGGATGCTATTGATCAAATTCCATCCCTCACGTGTCAGACCGTATCCTTGGTATGGGTGACATCGTTTCGTGGTTGGGAGCAGTACGATGAAGAAGAAGCAAAACGCCTGCAAAAGAAGATTGCCAAGAATCAATTCGATTTCAACGATTTCTTCTTGAGTCAGATTGCACAGATCAAAAAGATGGGCAACCTGAAAGACTTGGCTTCTATGATACCGGTGTGGTAAAAGCTATTAAGGTTTATTGATATTGATGATAATGCATTTAAAAAGTATTGAGGCTATCATCTATTCGATGACTCCGGCAGAACGCAGTAATCCGGCTCTTCTGAACGGTTCGCGTCGTCAACGCATTGCCAAAGGTAGTGGTACGAATATTCAAAGAGTAAACCGTCTGTTGAAACAATTTTGACCAAACCCGCAAGATGATGAAAATGGTAACGGGTAGCAAGATGGGCAAAATGATGCCGAAGATGAAATAATAAAAGATAAACTGCAAGCATATACCAATCCCGCTAATTTCATATTTTAAATGAAGTCAGCGGGATTGTTGTTATTTCGGTTATTTGCTCTATATTTGCGATACTCTTTTAGACCCCTAATACAAGATAAATTATAATCAAAACAAAAAATATTTATATGACATTAATTGATGGAAAAGCAATCTCTGAACAAGTAAAACAGGAGATTGCTGCAGAAAGTAGCAGAAATTGTAGCAAAAAGGTGGCAAATGCCCTCACCTTGCTGCAATTCTTGTCAGGCCACGATGGTGGCAGCGAAACGTATGTTGCTGCCAAAGTGAAAGCATGCGAAGTTTGTGGATTCAAATCAGTCTCATCCGTTATGAAGCGGATGTTACGGAAGAAAGAGCTCCTTTGCTAAAGTACGTGAATTAAATGAAGATGCAGATGTTGATGGATTTATCGTACAACTCCCATTACCCAAGCATATCTCTGAGCAAAAGTGATTGAAACTATCGATTATCGTAAAGATGTAGACGGGTTTCATCCCATCAATGTAGGTCGCATGTCCATAGGATTGCCTTGCTATGTATCAGCAACCCCTAACGGTATTCTTGAACTACTGAAACGCTATCAAATAGAAACTTCGGGTAAGAAGTGTGTAGTATTGGGACGTAGTAATATCGTCGGCAAACCGATGGCTGCCCTGATGATGCAGAAAGCCTATCCGGGCGATGCCACGGTAACAGTATGCCACAGCCGCAGCAAAGACCTGATAAAAGAATGTCAGGAAGCTGATATTATCATCGCTGCCCTGGGACAACCCAACTTTGTGAAAAGCCGAAATGGTGAAAGAAGGTTGCGGCTGGAATACACCAGCGTGTACCCCGCGGCAGAACCCGCCGTCAATCACCAACAAGCGCCCGCCGCCCTTGATGGGGCTTTCGCCGGCTTTTTCCCGCACGGGTACATGGCCGTTTACAATGTGGCAGTTGGCCGTTAAGCCAAACTCCGCCAGGATGCGGCAGCAGATGGCCGCATCATCGTACCAGGTATAGTAGGGATCCTTGATCTCCTTGTGGGTTTCTGGGTCCTCAATGTACAGCCGTTCAAAGGTGGTCATGGCGCTGCGGCCAAACAGCGGGGAGAGCTTGCCACACCACAAGTACCACAAAAAGTCCTGCCCGCTCTGCCGCTCCGGCGAGCCCTCCGGCGCAAAATAGCCCAGGCGGGCGCGCAGGTCACAGTAATCCAGCAGCGCGCGGCCCCGCAGGGAATGGCCCTCAAACGTTTCGGCGGCAAATTCGCCCTCGTCCGTCAGGGGCACCGCACCGTGGTACAGCAGGCAGCCGTTCTCAATGTGGTATACGCTGCCCTTGGCATACAGGAAGGCAATGTGCTTTTGCAGCTTTTCGCTGTGGCGGAAGGATGCCACCAGCTTGTCCAGCACAAACTTTTCGTCGGTATTCAGGCGGGCCGGGTTCTCTGGATCTACCGTGGGGAAGTTGCGGTCCCGCAGGGGATAGATCTTGCCAAAATAATCCACCGTTCCGGCTTCGTAATCAATGCGGCGCAAAAAATCCCGCCCCTGCATCTTGAAATCCGGGTTGCGGTCGATCACTTCGCACTCCAGCTTCAGCATCAGGATGGTGATGGCCTTGTGCATGACAGCACAGCGGTGCAGCATTCCGTCCGTGTAGGGGCCGCGGGTGGCGTCGGTGTGCGGCATCCAAATGGTCAGATCCTCATTGCCGTAATACTGCTCCGCCATGCGCAGCAGGTGACGCAGATTGATGCCGTAAAAATCTTCAATCATGCCGTGGTTGTGGTAGGCAAGGGTGGTTTTCAGCACCGTGCAGCAGCACAGCGCGCTGCCAGCGGCGGCACCCATCCACACAACGTCGTGGTTGCCCCATTGGAAATCCACGTTGTGGTGGGTCATCAGTCGGTCCAGGATCAGGTCCGGGCGGGGGCCGCGGTCAAACAGGTCACCAATAATGTGCAGCTTGTCCACCGCAAGGCGCTTGATCAGCTCACACAGGCGGATGATGAAAGCGTCCGCGCGGTCATTGGCGATAATGCTGCCCACGATCTGGCCATAGTAGAGGGTTTTGTTGTGGTCCTCAAAGTGGGCGTGCAGAAGCTCGTCAATGATATGCCCACAGCCCTGCGGCAGGCAGGAACGCACATATTCCCGTGTGTGCTTGGACGAAACAAAGCGGCATACATCGATCAGGCGCAGCAGCGTCTGGCGGTACCAGGCTTCAAGCGTTCCGGGTAGCGGGCCTTGAGCAGGGGCAGCTTGCGCGCCGGGGATAATAGATGAGCGTTGCCAGCTCTGGCACGGGTGGCTTCCGGCACACTTTCCCCCCAGGACAAGATCAACTTTTTCGCGGATAACACCGGAAGCCGGTTCAGGATGGGACAAAGGCCTCGTCTTCGCCGTGCAGGTCACTGATATAATGCTCGGTACCCTTGGGCAGCTTGGCGGTGGCCTGGGTGCTGATGATCTCACTCGCGGCGGCCGCCTGCGAAGGGTAATCCCGTGCCAGCAGGGAGAGATATTTCAAATGATCCCGGATCTCCTCGTTTTCGGTGCGCATGATATCCTCCGTCTGATATGTAGTATTTTTTGCATGATATATAATATTCTATCATAGTATACCACATTCCATGTCATAAATGGTATAATAAACAAGAGTAATTCTGTCAAATCTTTTGCAAAGGACTTGGATATTATGCCCAAAACCATTTCTGTTGCCGTGCCGGAAGCCTGTACTCTCTGCCCCAGGCAGTGCAAAGCCGACCGGGCCGCCGGGCAGACGGGCTTCTGCGGGGCGGGCCGCACCTGAAAGCGGCCCGCGCTGCCCTGCACTTCTGGGAGGAGCCCTGCATCAGCGGCACCCGGGGCAGCGGCACGGTGTTCTTCTCCGGCTGCACCCTCAAGTGCTGCTTCTGCCAGAACTACCCCATCAGCGCCGAGGGACTGGGCAAGGAGATCACGGTAGAGCGCCTGGCCGAGATCTTTCTGGACCTGCAGGCGCAGGGAGCCCACAACATCAACCTTGTCACGCCTGGGCAGTGGCGGCCCTGGATCATCGCCGCCCTCGACCTGGCCCGGGCGCAGGGGCTGCATCTGCCCATCGTCTGCAACACCGGCGGATACGAGACCGTGGAGAGCGTGCACGCCTGGCGCGGTTTCATCGACATCTGGCTGGCCGACCTGAAATATGTTTCCCCTGCCCTTTCGGCAGAGCTTTCCGCCGCGCCGGACTATTTTGCACAGGCCAGGCCCGCCATTGAAGCCATGATGGCCCAGGCCGGGCACCCCGTTTTTTTTTTTTTTTTTGCGAGGGCATCCTGCAGCGGGGCGTGATCCTGCGCCACCTTGCCCTGCCTGGCCATGTGGACGACAGCTTTGCCGTGCTCGATCAGATGGCGGCTTGGAACAAGGCCGACCCCGGGTGCTTCCTGCCCAGCGTGATGAGCCAGTACACCCCCTTCTATCAGGCGGCAGACCACGGCATCGGGCGGCGCATCACCACCTACGAATACCGCCGGGTGGTCAACTACGCCATGGATCTGGGCCTCAGCTCTGGCTATATGCAGCAGAAGAGCAGTGCAAAGGAAGAGTATACGCCCAGCTTTGACCTGACGGGGGTGTGAACCCCACCGTCATCCCTGCGGGATGCCACCGTACGGGTTGCGGCTCCCCGCGTCCGCTTCGTGCAAGGTTTTGCACTTGCGTCCTGCTGGCCGCGGCCCCAACAACTCCTCCCTGCTTCCGCCACTGGCGGCGGTCGTCGTTGCTGCCTACTAGGAGCGGCCTTGGCAAAGCCATAAGGCTTTACGCAATGCCAAGGGCCCCACTATTAGGGGGCTGTCACCGCAGGTGACTGAGAGGTTCTTTCGTCAAAACAACCAAAATTTCTTTTTCTTTTTTCTCTCGGCCGAAAACAGCATTTACTTGCTATCCGGTGCGCAGTGCGGTATAATGGATACAACAATGTGTTCTCACATGAAATGGATCCCAGAGACGACTTTTTTAGGAGGAGCGTTATGGAACACTACAATCCCATCCTCGGCAGCGAGCCCAACGGCCAGAAATTTATCACCTGCGGCGAGATCATGCTCCGTCTGACCCCGCCGAACTACGAAAAAGATCCGCATGGCATCCAGCTTTGAAGCCAGCTACGGCGGCAGCGAGGCCAACATTGCACTGGCCCTGGCCAACCTGGGTGTGGACAGCACCTTCTTCAGCGTAGTGCCCAACAACAGCCTGGGCAAGAGCGCGGTGCGCTGGCTGCGCTCCAACGATGTGCATTGCACCCCCATGATCCTGACCGAGCCCAACGAGACCCCCTCCAATCGGCTGGGTACTTATTATCTGGAGACCGGATACGGCATCCGCGCTTCCAAGGTCATTTATGACCGCAAGCACAGTGCCATTACCGAGTACGATTTCTCCCAGGTCGATCTGGACGCTCTGCTGGACGGTTACGACTGGCTGCACCTGAGCGGCATTACCCCGGCACTGGGCCCCAACTGCCGCGGCCTCATCATCGATATGCTCAAGGTGGCCAAAAAGAAGGGCCTGACCGTCAGCTTTGACGGCAACTTCCGCTCTACCTTGTGGAGCTGGGAGGAAGCCCGCGATTTCTGCACCGAGTGTCTGCCTTACGTTGACGTTCTGCTGGGCATTGAGCCCTACCACCTGTGGAAGGACGACAACGATCACAGCAAGGGCGACTGGAAGGACGGCGTGCCCCTGCAGCCCAGCTATGAGCAGCAGGACGAGATCTTCCAGCATTTCATTGCCCGCTATCCCAACCTCAAGTGCATTGCCCGCCATGTGCGCTATGCCCACAGCGGCAGCGAGAACAGCCTCAAGGCCTTTATGTGGTACGACGGCCACACCTTTGAGAGCAAGCTCTACACCTTTAACATTCTGGACCGCGTGGGCGGCGGCGATGCCTTTGCCAGCGGCCTGATCTACGCCATGCTGCACAACTATAAGGCTATGGACATGATCAACTTTGCCGTGGCAAGCAGCGCCATCAAGCACACCATCCACGGCGATGCCAACATCACCGACGATGTCAGCTCCATCCGCAACCTGATGAACATGAACTACGACATCAAGCGGTAACATTCCTTTATACGCAAAGATCCCCTCCGATACTCACACACCGGAGGGGATCTTCTTATTATGCTTCAATCTTACTGAAACACATCCAGCATCTTTTCCAGCGGGGTGCGGGTGTCAAGCTCCAACCCGGCTTTCTGTTTCAGCATCAGGATGCGGCGGACGCTCTCGTTGAGGCGTTCCTCACTGATGGTTCCATTCTGCACAGCCTCCAGTACACCGTCAAAGGCTTCCGGCAAGTCGGGCGGCATCAGCAGAAGATCTGCCCCGGCGTTCAGCGCCGCTACAGCCGCTTCTGCTGCAGAATAGTGGTCACGAATGGCTTGCATGGACAGCGAATCGGTGCAGATGACCCCAGTAAAGCCCAGCTCCCCCCGCAGACGCTCGGTCAGCATAGTGTAGGAGAGCGACGCAGGCAGGCCGTCCTGCGTTGCATTGGGGGTGGTGATGTGGGCGGTCATTACTACGTCGGCCCCAGCTGCGATTCCAGCCGCAAAAGGCTTCAGCTCCGTCTCCCGCATCTCTGCCCAAGTCTTGGTGCTGCTGGCCGTGCCGTAGTGGCTGTCCTCTGCGGTATCTCCGTGGCCCGGGAAATGCTTGAGTGTGCAGAGTATGCCCGCATCGTGAAACCCTTGTACAGCGGAGGCCACCATCTGTGCCGCCATTGCCGGATCCGACGAAAATGCTCGGTTCCCGATCACGGTATTGGCCGGATTGGTGTTCACATCTGCCACTGGAGCAAAGTCAAGATTCAGGCCGTAGGTTTTGAGGTAGCCTCCGATGATCTGCCCCATGGCACGGGCATTGGCCGGGTCCCCTGTTGTACCTACTGCCTGGGCACTCTGGTATTGGGGCAGATCAAAGCCGGAAGCATTGGCCAACCGGGCCACGCTGCCGCCCTCCTCGTCCACGGCGGTCAACAGACCGGTCCCGGATGCTGCCTGAAAATCTGCCAGAAGCTTTTTCAACTGCTCCGGGCTTTTCACATTCTGCCGAAACAACACAATGCCGCCCACCGGATACTTTTTTCAGCCCCTGCCGTTCTGCCCAGGTCAGCCTTGTGCTATCAGACTGTCCACTGGGGTCCAGTGCCTCGACCCGCACCACGAACAGCTGCCCCACCTTTTCCCGCAGAGACATGGCAGCAAGCCGTTCCTCTACCGGGTCAATCTGGGCTGCTGCCGAGGCCGTTCCCGTCAGCAGCAGAGCCGCAGACAACAGCACAGCAGCTGCCCGCCGGATGATTTTTCGCACGAGAGACACCTCCTTTTTCTCTCAGTGTAGCACACCCTGCAAAGGTGCACAAGATGCAAAGATCCCCTCCGATGCTCACACACCGGAGGGATTTTCCCTATCAGAAATGCATCAGGAAAGGATCATACGGTCGTTGGCGAACTCGCCGCCGGACGCGATCTGGAACTTGGCCAGCAGGTCGGAGACGTGCAGGTTCTTTTTCTCTTCCCCGGAGACATCATAGATGATGTGGCCCTCGTGCATCATGATCAGGCGGTTGCCGTACCTGATGGCATCCTTCATGTTGTGGGTGATCATCATGGTGGTCAGGTGGTTCTCCTCCACGATCCTGGCCGAGAGGGTCAGCACCTTGAGTGCCGTCTTGGGGTCCAGAGCGGCGGTGTGCTCATCCAGCAGCAGGAGCTTGGGCTTGTTCATGGTAGCCATAAGCAGGGTCAGTGCCTGACGCTGACCGCCGGACAGCAGGCCTACGCGGGCGGTCAGGCGATCCTCCAGGCCCAGGTCCAGGCTCTTGAGCAGTTCACGGTAGCGCTCCCGCTCGGCCTTGGTAATGCCGATCCTCAGGCCGCGCCGCTTGCCGCGCCGGGCGGCCAGGGCAAGGTTCTCCTCGATCTGCATGGTGGCGGCGGTGCCGGTCATAGGGTCCTGGAACACGCGGCCGATGTAGGCGGCGCGCTGGTGCTCCCCCAGTTTGGTCACGTCGGTGCCGTCAATGATGATCTTGCCGCTGTCCACGGGCCACACACCGGCCACAGCGTTCAGCATGGTGGATTTGCCCGCACCGTTGCCGCCGATGACGGTGACAAAATCACCTTCGTTCAATTTCAGGTTCAGACCGTTCAGGGCCGTTTTCTCGTTGACGGTACCGGCGTTGAAGGTCTTGGAAACATTCTGGATCTCAAGCATTTTTTGCATCCTCCTTCTGTGCCTTCTTTGCCGCGGGCTTTGCGAAATACTTGCTCTTCCAATAGGGCACGGCCAGGAACACGGCCACCACGGAGGCGCTCAGCAGCTTGAGCAGATTTGCGTCAAAGCCGAGGGTCAGCACCAGCTGGATGACGATGTAGTAGATGATGGCACCCAGCGAAACGGACACCAGCTTGAGGGCAAAGTTGTGGAAGATGCGGCTGAACAGGGCCTCGCCGATGATGACAGCGGCCAGACCGATGACGATGGCACCACGGCCCATGCTGACATCAGCAAAGCCCTGATACTGGCTCAGCAGTGCGCCGGACAGGGCCACCAGACCGTTGGAGACCGCCAAACCCAGCACCACATTGAAGCTGGTGTTGATGCCCTGGGCACGGCTCATGGCGGGGTTGGAACCGGTGGCGCGGATGCCGCAGCCCAGCTCGGTGCCAAAGAACCAGTACAGCACACCGATGACCACGGCGCTGACCAGAATGACCATGATGATGGGGTTGTGCAGGGCAAGCTCCTTGACCCAGCGCAGAGAGATCAGTAGGTCGTACTTGTCCACGTTGATGGACTGGTTGGCCTTGCCCATGATCTTCAGGTTGATGGAGTAGAGGGCCAGCTGGGTCAGAATACCAGCCAGAATGGCCGGGATGCCCATAAAGGTGTGGAGCAGACCGGTGACAAGGCCGGTGGCCAGACCGGCCAGCAGGGCGATGAAGAGCGCTGCCCAGACGTTCATGCCGGAGAGCAGGCACATAACGCAGACCGCGCCGCCGGTGCCAAAGGAACCGTCTACGGTCAGGTCAGCCACATCCAGGATGCGGTAGGTCAGGTACACACCAATGGCCATGATGCCCCAGATGAGGCCCTGCGCACAGGCACCAGGCAAGGCACCGGGCAGGTTGGCAAGTCTTGCAAGAATATCCAAAACGTTTTCCTCCTGTAACTACACTTTTTTTCTGATACGGGAAAGCGGAGAAGAGCAAAAATTCTCTCTTCTCCGCTGATTTTATTGTAAAGTCTCTTCGTTACTGCAGCGTGAACTCTGCGCCCCTATCAGGGGAGCTTTCTGCAAAACAGACTGAGCGCCTGTTATTCCTCAATGGTCTCGTAACCCTCGGGAACGGTCATGCCCAGGTCATCGCAGATGGTCTTGTTGTACTTCTTGGTCACGTTGGTGTACTCAACGGGCATGGTGGAGATATCGGCCTCACCGGTCAGAACCTTGGCGGCCATCTCACCGGTGGTGTAGCCCAGATCATAGTAGCTGATGGACAGGGTCGCCACGCCACAGCCGGAGCAGATGCCCTCCTCACCGGCGAACACGGGCTTCTTGGCCGGGCTGCAGATGCCGTCGATGATGCCGGTGTTGGCAGCGCAGGTGTTGTCGGTGGGGACATACACTGCATCGTTTTCGTCGGCAGCCTTCTGGCAGACAGAGGCCAGATCGTTGGAATCAGAGAAAGCGTACTGGGTGGCGGTAACGCCCTTGGCCTCAAGGTACTTCTGGACCTCGTCTACCTGATACTGGCTGTTTGCCTCGGCAGAGCAGTAGAGCAGGCCCACCTTGGTGGCCTCGGGCAGCCACTCGGTGATCATATCCGCCTGCTGATCCAGCGGAGCCAGATCAGAGGTACCGGAGACATTGCCGCCCACGGTGCCATCGAAATCGGTCAGGCCCAGAGCAACACCGTACTCGGTGACGGAGGTGCCCAGAATGGGGATGCTGTCGGTGGCAGCCTGTGCGGCCTGCAGGGCGGGGGTAGCGTTTGCCATGATCAGGTCAACGCCTGCGGAAACAAAGCCGTTGGCGATGGTGGCGCAGGTTGCGGAATCGTTCTGGGCGTTCTGGAAGTCAAAGGTGACATTCTCGCCGAACTGTGCGGTCAGGGCATCCTCAAAGCCCTGTGTGGCAGCGTCCAGAGCGGCGTGCTCCACCAGCTGGCAGATGCCAACGGTATACTTCTGGCCGTCAGCCGCTGCGGAAGAAGCCGCAGCAGAGGAAGCGGTGGAAGAAGCAGCCGTGGAGCTGGAGGAACCGCCGCAGGCAGTCAGGGCAGCAGCTGCGCCGCAGACAGCAGCGGCAGACAGGAACGAACGACGAGAAATTTTACGCATGATATTACTCCCTCAATTCTACTTTCGCGGCAGCAGGACACCGCATGAAAGTCAGTATTCAAGCGGCCAATCGCATCGCGCTGCCGCTTTACACTCGTGAAGTATATCACACTTTCCGCTCCAAAACAACCGGGGAACAGCCCGAATTATCAATCAAAGTAATTTTATCTATCACTTTTTTCGATGGTTCTGTGCCGCATCTGCATCCCTTCGAGCTTTTTCAGCTCACCGTCCAGCCAGAGCAGATTTTCTTCCAGCTGGGGGCTGTACTCTTTTGCAAAGTCGTACCGGTAATACAGCGCCTGCCACAGCTTTTCCTGCATCCGCCGGGCAAACACCGGCTCAAACAGAGCCTCCAGCCGCTCCACGGTATCTTCCAACTCCATGCACACCTGCGCCCAGCGCACATCGGTGGCCTCCCGGGCGGGCACATCGTACCGGGCCAGATAATCCTCCACCCTTGCCGCAATGACCTGCCCGCCGCACTGGGTGGGCTGCAAAAAAGTAGGATACCTGCCCGTCCTTCGTGATCTCCTGCGCCAGCGGGTAAAGGGCGCAGACCAGCGGCTCGGCATCGTGGATGGCGCAGTGGTTCCCGGTGAGGAAGGGGCAGTTGCCGCGCTCCTCCTTCAGCAGGGGCCAGCCGCAGCACCGGCAGGCGGCTGACCCGCCCGATGCTTCCCCGGCAGAACGCCCGGGCCACGGTGCGGGGCGGCAGGCGCAGGCGGGCCGCAATGCGCCACAGGTCAAAGCCCGACAGCACGATATCCTCCCGCCCCCGGCAGCAGCCGCCGCAGCCCGCGCAGGCAAACGAAAACGCCTCGTCCCGGGCAAGCAGGGGCGCGGTGCGGGTAAAATCGGTGCGGCCGCAGAGATCGACCTGTGAATCCTTGAGCATGATGGTTCTCCTGTTCTGTGAATGGTTTTGTTCCATTGTACCACAAAGCCGGGCACAGAAAAAGGGAGCGCATCCGCTCCCCTGTTCAGGACCCCCGGCTCACACGGCGGTAGACCGTTACGGCATCCTCGATGTGGTAGGGCGCGGTGCTGTGGTTTCCCCCCCCCCCGGCCGTGACCAGAATGTATTCCCTGCCCTTCACCTCGGCCAGACTGGCAAGGCAGAGCCCTGCCTCCCCGGTGTAACCGGTCTTACCGCCCAGGATCCGGCCACTGTGCAGCTCTGTGCCGTCCAGCTGGCTCAGCAGGGTGCTGTGCATCGTGAACCCCTGCGGGTGGCAGTTGGTGGCCGGAACGGTATACCGCGCCGTGGTAAACAGCTTGCGGAAGGTCTCGTTCTGCAGGGCTGCTTCTGTCAGCCGGGCCATATCCCGCACGGTGGAAACATGTTCTGGGTCGTGCAGGCCGGTGGGGTTGCAGAAATGTGTGCTGGTCATCCCCAGCTCTGCCGCTTTCTGGTTCATCCGGACCACAAAAGCTTCCTCGCTGCCGCTCACCTCCCGGGCCAGCGCTTCGCAGCACTCGGCCCCCGAGGGCAGCATGGCACCGTACAGCAGATCCCGCACTGTGGCCGTTTCCCCGGCCTGAAACCCTGCCAGCGAGGCATTCTGGGCCTGCAGAGCCGGAAAGATCTCCTCGGGCAGGGTCACGGGCGTGTCGAGGTCCGGGTTTGCTTCTATGGCCAGCAACGCCGTCATCATCTTGGTCATGGAAGCCGGATAGATCGTGCTGTCAGCATCCTTTTCGGCCAGCACCTCTCCGCTGTCGGCCCGCAGTAAAATGGCATGGGGACTGTTCAGCCCATCCAGCGTGACCCGCCGGGGGCCACAACAGCAGAAGCAGGGTCGCCAGCACCAGCAGCCAGAACAGCCGCCGGAAGGCTCTGCGCCGGTGCTTCCGGCGGTGCGGTGAAGTTTTCATTCTCGTTCTCATCCTTTTTTGCAAAATCAAAAGCGCTTATCCCCTAATACGGGACGAGAGCGCCTTTTTTCTGCAAAAAGTGGGGCCGCCCCACAAAAATTTGTGCAGCGGCCCCAAGCCAGTTTAATATTTTACCTTTTTACGTCATCTACAAGAACGTGTTCAGTGCTGTGCCTTATGGAACATGCTCTTGCGCTTACGCTCCAGCAGATAACCGGCAGCCAGCAGGACACCGCCTGCACGCACCAGAACATCTGCCATCCAGTTGGTGGTACCGGTCTGGATCAGCTTGCCGCTCTCCGGACGGGCATCCTGTACCGGCGGGTTCACAGGGGTCTCCGGGGCGGGCGTGGTCTTAGCCACTGCCTGCTCCACGGCGGGAGTGGTGGGCCGTGCATCCTGCACTGCCGGGGTAGTCGGCGTAGTGGGAGCCGGAGGAGTGGGATCGGAATCCTTAGGCGTTTCCGGTTCCGGGTTCGTGGGGATCACAGGGTCGGTCACTTCCCGCAGAGCGCCGTAAATGGTCACGGTGTACTGTGCGGAGTCGGTGCCGTCGATGTTCTCGCCGGTGACCTTCACGTTGGAATCCGGGCCAAAAGCATCCAGCACGCCCGCTGCTGCGGTGGTGTTGGGGTTGTTTTGGCTCTCATAGCCCCAGACGATGGTATAGGTCTTGCCCTCATACTCATACTCGGTGCCATAGACCATATCATAAGCGCTGGGAGCACCCTCTGCCTGCTTTTTCGTAGTTGCCCCAGATGAGCTTGGTGTTGCCCTCTGCATCGGTGGTCTTGGTGAAGTTCAGGCTCTTACCGTTCACCACCATATCCCGCAGAATAACAACCTGATCGCCATTCTCAGCGGTCTGATAGGCAGTGTCGAAATTGTATCCGGCCTGCTTCAGCTCTTCCAGCAGCTTGCCGACGATCTCCGGGTCGTGGCTGCCGTCCACATCCAGCATATAGTTCAGTGCGGCGGCGGGCACCCACACGGACAGGTACTGCTTCCCGGTCTCCTTTGTTCAGGTCAGAGAGGTAGGTATAGGTCTGGCCTTTATAGGAAAGGGCATCGAAGTTTGCGCGGGCATCATCCTTGGTCAGCAGGAAATTGGTCAGCTTGTCGCCCTGCTCGTTCACCGGCCACAGGGTGTTGTCGGCCTTGTAATCATAGGTCAGCGTGCCGCCGGTAACGATGAGTTTTTGGCCCACAGTTGGTATCTTTTTTTATCGAGGGGTTAAGGGTAATCGTTGTTGCTTCCACATGGGAATTGTTTTTGATGCGGATGGTGCTGTTATCACCGTAAGCAAACAGTCCTGCCTTGTCGTATTTTCCCCTCACAAGAACAGTACCATTATCCACGACCAGTTTAGCATTCTTGCCCAGACCAACTGCCGTATAGGAATTCTCCATATCGGAAATTAGCTGTCCATTGTCATCAACCAGAATTTCATGTCCCCGGGCAGAGGTTGCCTGAATCCCCCAGTTACCCCGCGTACCGCCTGTTAGATGATATCGGCTGTTTCCGGTCACACGCAGTTTCAGGCCCTTACCATCACTGCCGCCCAGAGCATACATTGCCTGATGGGTGTTCTTGGAGGTCACAACGCTGTTGTTTGCGATTTCAACCTTCTGGAAACCGGCGTAAATTCCACGGTTTGCATCGATATCCACCGTGCTGTCGTTCACCGTCAGATTGCCGGTCCCGCCACGCTCATTATAAATGCCCCAGGTTCCCGCATCCGGGTTTTCAGAAGTAACTTTGATTTCGGCCTCTGTGCCATTTTTAAAGGTGATATTACTGTCACCGTGGGCGGCAATGCCATAGCCTGCGGCATTCAACTCCGGGGTAATATTGATATCGACTTCTGCATTGTCGAACGTGATGTCCCCGGCAGATTTGAGTGCATTTCCCTCTTTATCTTTTCCGGCACCTTCATAGTCAATGCCGAAGCTGCTGCCAGCAATATTCAGCGCGCTATCCTCCACAGTCAAGCTTGCATCCGAACCTTGGGTGGCCGTAAATACCGGTTGTAGCATCACTGATCTCCAGCGTACTGCCATCCTCGACTGTGATATCATCCCAGCTGGCAATGCCAATACCGGTATGTGACGCTTGCTTTGCATTGTCTTCCACACCGTCTATCGTTAAGGAAGAGCCGCCGGAGATGGTCAAATCACCATGCTGGGTCACACCACGGCCAGCCTGCGTAGAACCAGAGGTTTTTGTCTCCTCAATGGTCACGTTCGCCCCTGTCTGTGATTTCCACGTCCGAGCCATCTGCCATTACCAGACCGCCTGTGGTATCACTGATGGTCAGCGAACCGCCCGCAGAGGCTTTCCGTTTCTTCTGTGTCTGTTTCCGCAGTTTCGGTCTTTTTCTACACCGCCGCTGATGGTCAGCTTGGTATTTGCACCCTCACTGGCATCCGAGCTGTCACTTGCGCCTTCGCCGCCCCCACGGATGCCCCCCAATATTGACGTTATCCTTAGAGATATCGTGTTCTCCGCCTTCGGTCACTTTGTCGATTGCTTCAGAACCATCAATAGTATTATCCCCTTTAAGGGTGATATCCACGTCGGAATTATCCCGTGCGTTGATGCCCGCTGTGGCATTTTCCGTCAGATTGATTTTGGTATTATCCAGCGTCAGGTCAACGTTGGTTTCCTTTGTTATCATCATCATCTTTCAGATTCACACCGATATCAATGCCGTTGCCGCCGGTGGTCAGGTTGGAATCCTTGACTGTCAGGTCAACATCTGCACCCTCGCCCACCTTGATGATGGTTTTATCTTCTTTGGCATCTACGGGCACTTCTGTCTGGGTGCTGGTATCTACATTCACGCCCTCAACCACGATGGTTGCATCCTTCACATCCTCTTTGACGGTGATGGTGTTTCCAGTTGTGGTCTCAGCCG
>VOFC01002072.1_pt1 | contig 43315 bp, 66 predicted proteins | sample 5384161 | NCBI WGS metagenome assembly VOFC01 (sample SAMN12384722, study PRJNA508395) | human gut metagenome | isolation source: healthy gut B | host: Homo sapiens | reverse complement strand
GCTTGGTTATGCGGAAGGAAAGTTACAAAGATATTGGCTTTGAGTATAAAAAAGCATTGTGCGAAAAAGTACGCACCAAAAAGCGTCAATGCGGCAATATCATCACTTAACAGCTTTTTGGATTTATGGAGTGGAACGATATAAGAATTAAAGCCATAAAGATGCAAAAACAAATATTTGCAAATAAAGATAAAGAACTTACAAAAATGGAATACGAACGATTGCTCACGGCGGCTGAAAATAATAAAAAACTATATTATCTTATGCAAACCATTTGTTCAACAGGAATCAGGGTATCCGAATTGCGCTATATCACCACATCAGCCGTTAAAACAGGCCAAGCAACAATAAGCTGCAAAGGGAAAATGCGTGTTATTATCCTACCGAAAGAGCTTTTGCAATATTCTGGAAAGATATATCAAAGAAAACAATATCAAAAATGGTTCTGTGTTTGTCCTATAAATTACAGGAGGATATGGGAAAATGGCTGACAGTTTTTTTGATAGAGTTTATAAAAACAAAACGCAACACACGCCAGATGTGTTGTCCTGCCTTGCAAATTTGTCAAATGACGAAGTTTTCACTCCGCCGGAGGTAGTAAACCAAATGCTCGACCTTTTGCCACAGGAATTGTTCCAAGACCCAAATACTACATTTTTAGACCCTGCTTGCAAAACAGGCGTTTTTTTGCGTGAAATTGCAAAGCGATTGCTTGTAGGTCTTGAGGACAAAATACCCGATTTGCAAGTGCGTATCGACCATATTTTTCATAAGCAGCTTTACGGTATTGCCATAACGGAACTTACAAGTTTGCTCTCCCGCCGAAGTCTTTATTGCTCGAAATATCCCAACGGTCCGTACTCAATCACACACTTTGATGACGCCGAGGGAAATATTCGGTACAGAAGAATAAACCATACTTGGGTGAACGGAAAATGCAAGTATTGCGGTGTATCTAAAAAAACAGCATTGGGAAACGAAAACCGTAAAACAGAATTAGAAACACACGCTTATGAGTGGATACATACCGACAACCCCGAAAGGCTATTAAATATGAAATTTGATGTTATAATAAGTAATCCACCTTATCAGTTAGATGATGGTGGGAACGGTGCAAGTGCAAAAGCCAATATATCATAGGTTTATTGAACAAGCAAAAAAAATTAAATCCAAGATACTTAACAATGATTATTCCGGCAAGATGGTATGCCGGAGGAAAAGGACTTGATAATTTTAGGAAATCAATGCTTGATGATGGGCAAATATCACATTTAGTTGATTATGTTAATGCCAAAGATTGCTTTCCAGGAATAAGTATCGGTGGCGGAGTATGCTATTTTCTCAGAACAAAAGGGTATTCCGGAAGGTGTCATTACACTAATATCCATGATGGTCATACATCCACAGCAATTCGTAGGCTCAATGAATATGAAGTGTTTATACGATATAATGAAGCTATTTCGATAATTGAAAAAGTAAAAGAGCAAAACGAAAAATGCTTTGCTTGCCATGTTGGCGCAAGAAATCCATACGGTCTTTCTTCGTCATTTAGAGGTGAAAAAGAAAACAGGAGAAATTGCGTTATATTCAAGTGAAGGCATTAGTTACATTAAAAAATCGCAAGTCATACAAGGCTATGATACAATTAACAAATATAAAGTTATGATAAGTAAAGTTACAGCGGAACACGCCGGAGAACCCGACAAAGATGGGATGTTGGGCGTTCTTTCCACAACCAAACGACTTGAACCAAATGAAGTATGCACCGATTCGTATCTCATTGCATACGCGAGTGATTCACTCACCGAGGTAAACAATTGCATAGAATACATGAAAACAAAGTTCTTTAGGTTTTTATTATTACAAGCAGTTTCATCTATCAATTTATCAAAAGACAAATTTATTTTTGTTCCGGATCAAGATTACAATGTTGTTTGGAACGATAAAAAATTATATAAAAAATATCATCTTTCAAAAAGCGAAATTGATTTCATAGAAAATATGATAAAAACAAAATCCGGAGGTGACAACTAATGGCGGGAAATATTAGCCTATCCGAAATCTTGCATAATCGTCCTGCCGTTGTGCCCACAATATACGGCTATACCTTGCCTACCGTAGCCGACCACGATGGATACATCAAAATAGGATATACCGACCGTGAAGATACGGAGAGCAGAATTAAAGAGCAGTTACACACCGCCGCAATAAAATTCAAGGTTTTATTTAAAGAATCCGCAATGCGCCAAGACGGCACTTGCTTTACGGACAAAGATATTCACAGATTGCTCAAACACAAAGGCTATCGGCAGTTAAACGAGGGCGAAGACCGCAATGAGTGGTTTTGCTGTTCCGAGCAAGAGGCACTCAACGCAATAGAAGAGGTGCGCACGGGTATTCGCTTTGAGGGTCAATGCACTTGAATTTTGCTATGCGCAATGAACAGCAAATCGCCGTTCAAATGACAAAAGATTATTACACACAGGCAAAAGCAGAAGACCCGACACATCCGTCAAAGTTTTTATGGAATGCAAAAATGCGTTTCGGCAAAACCTTTGCCACTTATGAGCTTGCAAAGACTATGAATTTTAAAAAAATCTTGGTTTTAACCTTTAAGCCTGCCGTTGAGTCCGCTTGGCAGGAAGATTTGTCACACCATATTGATTTTGCTGGTTGGCAATTTGTTTCAAATAAAGAGGCAAAGTTTGACGCAAAGCAGCTTGACGAACAATATGACGCTTGCGACAAAACAAAACCGATTGTTGTTTTCGGTTCGTTTCAAGATTTGCTCGGCACAAACAATGTTGGCGGAATAAAAGCGAAAAATGAATTTATACATTCCACAAATTGGGATTTGGTTATCTTTGACGAATACCATTTCGGCGCTTGGCGTGAGAACGCAAAAAATCTTTTTTGAAAAATTCGACGAAGAAAACGATGATTTCGATATAGAAAAGTATCAAAAGGAAGAAGCCGGAAATGCGATAAACGAAACTTTTTGCCGATAACATCGGAGCATTATCTGTATTTGTCGGGAACACCGTTTAGAGCGCTGAATTCAGGCGAATTTTTGGAAGACCAAATTTTCAACTGGACATATTCGGACGAGCAGTCGGCAAAGGAAAATTGGAACGGCGACCCAAATCAAAACCCTTATGCCGCATTGCCCCAAATGGTTATGCTGACATACAAGGTGCCGGATTCAATAACAAATGTTGCGACAAACGAAGGCTACGATGAATTTGACATAAACGAGTTTTTCCGTGCCGAATGTGAGGATAAAAACAAGCCCGAAACCGCAAGATTTGTTTATGAAGATTATGTTCAAAATTGGCTGAAAATGATTCAAGGTAACTATATGCCTGTTGACGGCTTAAAACTTGGTGCGGAGCGACCGCCTATGCCGTTTTCGGACACAACACTTTTGAATGTTTTATCCCACACCCTTTGGTTTTTGCCCAATGTTGCAAGCTGCTATGCAATGTATAATTTGCTAAGGCAAAAGCAAAACAATTTCTTTAACGATTATAAAATTATTGTATGCGCAGGCACAAAGGCAGGCATAGGCATAGACGCATTAGCCCCCTGTGCTTAACGCTATGGGCGACCCGCTAAAACAAAAACAATAACTCTGTCCTGTGGCAAGCTTACTACAGGCATAACGGTAAGACCTTGGGCAGGCGTGTTTATGTTGCGCAATTTGAAATCGCCTGAAACATATTTCCAAACCGCATTTCGTGTGCAATCCCCTTTGGGAAACAAAAGACGAACACGGCAACAGAGTTATTGTAAAAAAAGAATGTTATGTATTCGACTTTGCGCTTGAGCGTGCATTGCGTCAGATTTCCGACTATTCCTGCCGACTGAAAGTTGACGACACAAGCCCCGAGCAGAAAGTATCGGAATTCATCAATTTTCTTCCGATATTAGCTTTTGATGGCTCGTCTATGAATCAAATAAGCGCCCAGGATATTTTGGATATTACATACGCAGGCACATCGGCTACTTTGCTTGCAAAGCGTTGGCAGACAGCGTTGCTTGTCCATGTTGATAACGACACACTTAAAAACTGCAAAGTAGCCAAGACGCATTGAGCGCTTTGATGAATATTGAGGGATTCCGTTCGCTTAATTCCGAAATACAGACAATTATTAATTTGTTGGTGGATTTTTGACATCAACCATTAAGGAAAAATCACTCACATTTTGCTGATGCGAGTGATTTTTTGGTAACTTAAAAGTTGAAAAAGGAGTTATTATACATAAATCAATTTTTTGAAGTACAAATTCATCAGCCATATGTTTTATCTGCTCCATAGCAGAAACCCAAGCCATTTGGTCTTCTGCTTTGAGTTCTTCGGTGATACCTCTTTTGATAATCAATTCTTTAATCAGTCTATCAACCATTTCATTTGCTACTGTGTCAATTTCTTCAAGATAGGCAAGCCAAGTTCCGTCAATCATCTTTGCAGTATAGAAACAAGGTCTGTTCTCTTTAATAAATTTTGCGTGCATCCTGCCATATTTCCCGATATTATAAACATTATCATCGGGTACGGTTAGATTTGGTATATAGTAATCTCCGTTTCTTACATACTCAATTCTGTTTTCAATAAATCTTTCTTTCATAGCGTAAACGCCTCCTTTAATTTTGTATCTTCATTTTATCAGAAAGCTTTTCATTAGACGAATGTGCGAATAAAAAATAGAGAACTCTATTTATCAAGTTCTCTATTTGGAGTGCATATTATTTTGAAACTAAATGCGTTTTACGACTGCTCGTGTTCCTGCAACAGACATTATGTAAGAATCGTTAACATTAGCGATTGTTGCAACTGGTCGGTGGAAATATTTGTATTGGTATTTATATACTATCTGTTCCTACATTTGACCATTTGTTAATTTATACTTTGTATTTCCTTGCCATCCTTCAAAATCGGACTCAATGTTACCTTAATATAAGATTCTCATAATACCTACATTATTTCTCTCTGTTAATGTAACTCCTCCTAAACATAACCTATTAAACTTTATTCTATTGTTGTTTATCTATGGTAACTTCTGAAAGTTGAGCACGCTCTATCAAATGATTAGCAAAAGTTATAAGTTGTAAAGCTCTTTTCTTCCGTATCCTCCCAATCGGAATCATGTGCTCTGGGGTTTCTGATTCCCTGTCATACATCCCGCATAGATTTGCATATAGCCATTTTGCTCGTCTTTTTCAGATGTGTTTGCCATACTATTAAGTCTTAATATGGGGTTGTTAGGAGAGAAGACTTTTTGCATCAAAGCAGAACCACTTAAACTATTGTCTTGTTGACTTGCTTTTTTCTTCACTACATTATCTAACAATTTGTAAGCCTCTTCTACCGCTCTTGCATGGTGCCCATCCTTAAAAAGCTTTTCCGTTTTTTGTGCAACATTCTATTAGTTATGACTTCATCAAATCTATTTGATAATGCTTTTTTTCAGTTTTAGATTTGCAACATATGCCTAATTCGCTTAATTCTCGTTGTATATTCTGAACAAGCACTAATACACTTGAAGGGTTATTCATTTGTTATCTGCTCCATATAGATGCTTAGCCATACTTGAAAAAATACACTCTATTTGCTCGGGGTAGAATCCGGAGAAATATGTATTTGTAAATCAATATGCAAATTTGGTTTGTTGCTGCATGGCGCTTGGTTAGTTGGTAGAATGTTTTCGGCAGGTGACTGTATAGGGTTCACTGCCCCTTTGTGCGATTTTTGTTGTGTCGCTTTTAGTATCTTTTTTTACACTTTTGTTCTTTTTTAACTGTATTATCCGTCTTTTTGCTTTTAATTTCTCCGCTTTTAATAGTGTAAAAAGCGCGATCATTTTTATCTGCAGCAGCTTGCCCTACACCTTGGCTCATAAACCAAGTGCGTGCAGAATTTTGTCTATGGAGTCGTTTGGAAACAGATCAAGTAGTTCTGATGGATATACAGAGTTAAGCATTGTTTTGCAAGCCTTCGGTATATCTCTCGTCTATTCTCCAACTATTAGATAGTGAAGTTGGCTTGTTTTCTTCATCAATTAATCCTAAACGTTTCATAGGAACGATAACATTACTATTAGCCGAGTTATCGTTTGCTAAGGAAAGAAGCGATTTAACGTAAGTTGGTGATACTACAGATGGTATTGAGGCTTTAAATTTTTCTCTGATGGTCCACCATGCTTTTTCTGATATGGTAGGATATCCTATATTGTTTTGTTCTGTCATTTTATTTCTCCTTTGTTATTTTAGATTTTATTTCATTCACCAAGTTATGAATAGTAGTACAAGGGCACATTTTTGATGGTTTACACTTGCAATTGGATTTGTGTTCTTCATATTTTCTTTGAGCAAGTTTAATTGCTTCGGATTCATCACCAAATCGATTTAGCTTATTGTATATCTCATAGTCTGATTTGACATATTTTTGCCCAGAAGCCTGCTCAAATGTTCTACTAAACCCTGCGCAACATGATACTGAATCTGGATATGTAGGCATCTTGCCAAAATATGCACTAAACCATGCTTCTATGCAGGGGTTTGTCCATCCGACTTTGATACCTTTATCCTCTGCTTGGCGAATTATTTCATCAAAATCTTGAACTTGATCTCTATCAAAATAATCCACGTTTCGCCAAACTGAGGATTTAACGATGCTAAATTAAGCGCTTCCTCTACAAGATTTTTTGTTTTTTAGTCTTTATGACCTTTATTACAAGTTTCCCTTTGTAGTTCTTTGGAATAGAATCTCTTAGACCATACATATAGTTCTGTTCAGTTTCTTTTGTATCGGTAACGATAAAGTAGTAGCCGAGCAGAGGAGTTCTGTGCCTTGCTAATTCTCTGGGTTTTCTGCTTCCATTTCTTTCGTATCGAGGCATATATTACTCCTCCTTAAACATGTCAAAGTATCTTAAGGAAGGAATTGCTCCATATTTTCCTAAAAGATAGTTTTTTTCATAATTTTCATCTTTTCGAATTTTTACACCATCCTCATCCACAAAATCTGCTAGCGAATATAGGTTTGAAACTCCGTTAAATTCCTTTTCGGCAAACCAAATCTCATCTCTTCTCAATATATTCCCATTTAATTGCCAAGAATCGTGAGAAGTAAATATAAGTTGGGCATGTTTTGTATTGATTTCCGGATCAAGAAAAGTAATAACAAATGCGCGAACTAACAATGGATGAAGTCTTGCGTTCAGCTCATCAACAAACAATACACCCCCCAGTAGATAACACATCATCCAACATAGGATAGAGGGCGAACATTTTTCAAAGTTCCGGCAGATTCATTTGCAAGGGTATTGATGTTGTTTGATCTGAATCAATCATTTTATGGATTGCGTCAATTTTAAATGTTCATCTTCATCATCATTGTCTGATTTTAAAACTTCTACATTAAATCCAATAATAGAAGGATCGAATGATGCGAAATAATCAACAACTTTGTTCCTAATAGTTTCATCATCAGCAAAACCTTCTGGTATCAATTGAGACAGAAAGAAGTTTTCGATTGGTCTACCAAAATCAGCAAAATCATTATTGAGAAACCAATCTCTGATAAACTTTAGTTTTGCTATTTTGAGTTTTGCACCCAACGAAACTATCAACGTTTCCTTTTCCAGTGCAATTTTAAATTTTCTTGACTTTTTGCTGGAATTCCTGAAAAATCATAATCCTCTCCATTGCGATAGAAAATTCTCTTATAATTTCCTCTTGCTGTTTTTGGCTTTATAATTGAGCCACTCCTCGCGTACACCGGTACTATCAACAGTAAAACCATAGTTATATGTTTTTGCTCCATTTTCTTCTGAATCTATAAAATAGATTTCAAAAGAAAGATTCTTCAGTTTTACTCTTAGAATCAAACAAGAAGGGGGTAGGTCTAAAAACTTTGACTTCTTTTTCTTTCCGTCTGCTTCGTCACCATAATCTAATGAGTTTATTACATACATCGCCATATATCTGAATGCTTCTTGGACATTTGATTTACCACTAGCATTTGCACCAAATATAGCAGCAACGGGTAGAATTCTTTCGTTCGCAATAGAAATAACATGATTATTAAATTCAGAAATTTTTGGTGGCAGTTAAGTCTAATGTTGTATCATCTTTAAATGATTTAAAATTCTTAAAATTGAATTGAAGTAACATAATGCATTTCTCCTTTTTATCTTCACACTATATATTATACACACATTTTCTTGATTTGTCAACACGTAAATGAGATTTTTCTCACTTAGATGCTGAAATTTGCTAAAATCGGCTTTAAATTAGAAAAGAGAAAAACAAATTTGTGAGTTTTTCTCTTTAAATAGTGTCTTTATCAAAAATTATAAATGCGCATTGTTATGTTTTTTGTTAAAATTAGGATAATTCAAATAAATCAAAAATCCGAACCCATTACCAACTGGTACAAGGTTCGGATTTTACTTTGGTTGCGGATGAAGGGACTTGAACCCCACGATAAAATCACTAGATCCTAAGTCTAGCGCGTCTGCCAATTCCGCCACATCCGCATATTAAGTTTTTTTACCTCTTAATTTTTACACGGTGGAGGTACACCGAGGAGGAGCATATCCTTAACCCTCATATATGAAAAACGGCTGAAACCGTAATCAACAATAAAATCACATACAGGACGGAACCTAAGTCTAGCGCGTCTGCCAATTCCGCCACGCCCGCGAATTCTCCGCTACTTGATTATTATAGCACAAACGCACCCTGAATGTCAAGTACGAAGCAGAATAATGTAACGAATAAAAATCGGCAAGCGCCAAACGCGCTTACCGATCTCTTGGTGCACCATCGGGGACTCGAACCCAGGACCCACTGATTAAGAGTCAGTTGCTCTACCAACTGAGCTAATGGTGCATGTGTTACTTTATTTCGTCAACGTTGAATATTATACTATAACAGAAACGATTTGTCAATACTTTTGAAAAAATTTTATACTTTTTATTTACCGTACAGCGTTGACATTTTTCGTTTTGTCTGATAAAATACCAGTGTATGCAATAACAATAAAGGAGATTTTATAAAATGGCACGAAATAACGAGCTGGACATGTCGTCGGGTTCTGTCATGAAAAATGTAATTGCTTTTTCCGTTCCGCTTATGCTAAGCGGTATTCTGCAGTTGCTGTTTAACGCTGCGGATATTATCGTTGTGGGAAAATACGTGGGCAAAACCGCCCTCGGTGCAGTTGGCGCCACAGGCTCCCTTATAAACCTTATAACCGTATTTTTTCATAAAGCATATCCGTGGGAACAAAGCGTAACCGTTGCAAAGAAGCTACGGCGCACGGGATTACGACCGCTGTCAGGACGCATTGCACACCTCTGTTGCCCTTTGCGATTATCGGCGGACTCATAACCCTTTATTCTGGGCAGTTTTTTCTCAAAAGAAGCACTGCGCATTATGCAGACGCCGAGCGACATAATAGACTCTTCCACTCTTTATATGAAAATATATTTTCTCGGTGCGCCGGCATTCGTTTTTTACAACTTCGGCGCCATGGCTCTGCGCGCCACGGGCGACACAAAAGGACCGCTGCAGTTTCTTACCATTGCCGGAGTGGTAAATGTTATACTTAATCTTGTTTTGGTTATAGGCTTTGACTTGGGAGTTGCCGGGGTTGCAATCGCAACCACAACTTCACAATATGTTTCTGCCGTACTTATACTGATATCGCTGCTTGAAAACGACGGGTTCTGCCACTTAAACGAAAAAAATCAGACTGCACAAAGAGGCGGCTCTGGAAATTTTGAAAATAGGCGTTCCGGCAAGTATTCAAGGCGTTGTATTTTCCGCCTCAAACGTTATAATACAGTCGTCCGTCAACTCCATTTAACAGCTCACATCGTTGCCGGCAACTCGGCGGCAGGAAATGTTGAGGGCTTTGTGTACACGGCGATGAACTCCGTTCATCAGACCACTGTTACTATGGTCGGACAAAACTACGGTGCAAAAAAAATACGACAGAATAAGAAAAACCATGCTCTCATGCAGTGCTTTTTGTTGTTTTGGTAGGCTTAGTAATGGGCGGTCTTGTACTTTTTGTTCCCGAAACAAATTATGTCTATTTATTCTTCCGACTCGGAGGTTATAAGCAACGGACTTATAAGGCTTCACATTATAATGGCTACATATTTCACATGCGGTCTTATGGAGATTTTTGTCGGCGGACTGCGCGGATTGGGCAGCTCCTTTATCCCCATGCTTGTATCCATATTCGGAGTATGCGGCATAAGAATAGTATGGATTTTACACGGTTTTTTGCCCATTTTTCACACATTGCAGACGCTGTATATATCATATCCGATTTCGTGGTGCGTTACCGCGGCGATACAGCTTGCATGCTATATAATGTATAAAAAAAGAGTTTTGAAAAATACAAAACAGCCCCGCGATATAATATCACGGGACTGTTTTTGTCTAACCTATAAACATCTGCGTCCAGTAGTTTCCGCTTTTAACGTAACCGACGCCGATTTTTTGTATATGACGAATTTAAAATATTGGCTCTGTGTCCGGCAGAGTTCATCCAGGCATTAACAACTGCCTGAGGGTTGCCTGACCCTTTGCGATGTTTTCCGCCGCGGTTTTATAACTTATACCAAAGCTTTTTCATCATATTAAAAAGGCGAACCGTAAGTGGGGCTTGTGTGTGAAAAATAATTGTTATCCTTCATATCCCGGCTCTTATAGCGCGCAACGCGGCTAAGTTCCCAATCCTCGGTAAGAGGGATTAAGTCCGTTTTTCGCACGGATTTCGTTAACAAGGCGAACTACCTCTTTTTCATAGTTTGAAACGCCCTCGTCAACTGTCGGGATAGTTATTTTCTGTCCCGGATAAATCAGTGCCGGGTCTTTAATATGAGGATTAGCGCTTATAATTTCGCTTAATCCAACCTGATATTTGGCGGCGATTTTCCACATTGAATCGCCTGATACTACCGTGTGTGATAAATCTGCGGCAGAGGCTAAAACCGCTGAAAACGAAATCGCCGAAATTGCCGCAAGAAATGATAAATACAACTTTTTCATAATTTCAACCTCCATGTCAGAATTTCGTAGACTATGATAACACAAAGGTTGACATAATTCAAATGTAATTTCTGGAATTTGCTTTATAAATTGATTAATGCATTAAGATATTCCACAAATTTTTTCGGCTGAAAACGGCATACCGTTCTCTATCCACCAGCCGGCAAGACTGACACAGGCGCCGCCGTAAAACACAGCCATAAAGCTCTGCCGGAGCGGGAAGTTTTATTCCCTCCTCCTCGCACTTTTCAAGCTTCTCTCTTATGCGCATTATTGCCGTGGACTGAAAACGCGTTATTATAGAATCCTCACTGTTTTTCTTAAGCAGATTCTTTATTAATGTCTGGTTTTTCCATTTCGGTAAGAACGCTTGAGGCAACGTCCATATAATACTGCATATAACCGTCCTTACTGTGCTCGCGGATATCGGCACGGTCAAAGGAATCGTCGAAAACGCTCATACAGTACCGCAGCAAATCGTATTTATCCTCGAAATGAGCATAAAACGTCGCACGGTGCACCATTGCTTTTTCACAGATATCCATAACACTGATTTTTTCAGCAACGCATCTGACAAAAGTTTGTTTGTTCTTCTTATTCGTAAGTCTTGTTTTATCAATACAACCACTCCTGTAAATATACAGTTTTTCGAATTTGTCGTTTATTTATACAAACGCTAAAACTGTATGTTGAAGTATTTACCGATACATCATATACTATAACCATCATGATACACCATATCTATACTTTTGTCAAGTAAAACTTACACATGTCTTTTTTCGGAGGTGGCTATGAAGTTACTTATAAAACACAAAAAGACGGTTGTTACGGTATTCTTAATAACCGTTATAATATGTATGGCGGCGTCAACGCTTGTCAAGGTTGACTACAACATAATGGACTACCTGCCAGATGAATCGCCTTCACCATTGCTCTTGACGTTATGGACGAGCAGTTTGACAAAAGGCGCGCCGAATGTGCGCGTTATGCTAAAAAAGACGTTTCTATTTCCGACGTTTTGGAGTACAAGGGATAAATTCAAGGCGATTGACGGAGTTGAGGACGTAACATGGCTTGACGATGCGGCAAATATATATCAGCCGATAGAGTACCTCCCGCAAAAACCGTTGAGGAATACTACAAAGACGGAAACGCTCTTTTTTGACCGTAACGGTTGACGAGGATAAAGAAGAAGCGGCTATAGACGAAATGAAAAACATAACGGGGAAAAAAGGGCGCGTTTTTGCGGAACAGCCGTAGACAGCGTTACGGCGATAACCCTTACAACAGCGGAAATCAACAAAATAATGGTTATAGTAGTAATACTTATTTTCATTATTTTAACGCTCACCACCAACTCGTTTTCGAGCCGGTACTGTTCTTACTTATTATAGGCGCAGCGATAATGATTAACAGGGGCACGAACCTTTTGTTCGGAACAATTTCCTTTGTTACAAACGCCGCCGGCAGTATTTTGCAGCTTGCGGTTTCCATTGACTATTCAATATTCCTGCTTCACACCTTCACAAAAAATGCGTGAGCAGTACGACGATGTGGATAAGGCGATGGCTGAGGCTGTGAAAAAGGCATTTTCGTCAATTATGTCCAGCGGACTTACAACGGTTATCGGCTTTGCGGCGCTGATACTTATGCGTTTCAAAATCGGACCGGATATGGGTTACGTAATGGCGAAGGCTATTGTAATCTCCCTTTGTGTGCGTTCTGGTTTTAATGCCGTCGCTTACACTTGTGTGCTACAAGCTGATAGACAAAAACACAGCATAAAATGATTATGCCCCAGTTCGGCAAATTCAGCGACCTGGTTTTCAAATATAAAAACATAATGCTTATAACGTTTATCGTGCTTATCGTTCCGTGCTACTTGGGACAGGGCGCAAACACGTTTACATACGGTCAGGCGGGAATTTACGGAGAGGGCACAGAGCTTGAAACGACACTGCTCTGATTGAAAGCACATTCGGTAAATCAAACCTTATGGTTTTAATGGTTCCGTGCGGTTCACCCTCAAAGGAAAAGGCGTTAAACGACGACCTTATGGCACAGGAAAAGGTAACTTCGGTTATTTCCTACGCCGAAACGGTAGGCGTTTCAATCCCCACGGAATTTATACCTGATGGAACGCTTTCGCAGCTAATGTCGGATAAATACAGCCGAATGGTTATAACGGTTGACACCGACTCCGAGGGCAGCGAGGCATTCGGACTGGTTGAAACCGTCCGTGATATAGCCAAAAAACATTTCGGCAATGATTACCTCCTTGCCGGAACATCGGTTAACTCATATGATATGAAGGACGTTGTAACAAGCGATACTACAAAGGTTAACTTTGTTTCAATTCTTGCGATAGGAATTGTGCTGCTGTTTAACTTTAAATCGCTTTCAATACCGCTTATACTTTTGCGGTTATTGAGCTTTCAATATTTATCAATCTTACAATACCGTATTTCAGGGACGAAACTCTGTTTTACATCGGCTACCTTATCATAAGCTCAATTCAGCTGGGCGCAACGGTAGACTATGCTATTTTGTTTACGGAGCATTACATAGAAAACAGAGCCTCCTCACACACCTCGGCGCAGTCAGTAAAACGGACAATTACGGAAACTTCCCTTTCCATACTGACTTCAGCGTCGATACTTACGGTGTGCGGTCTGCTTTTGGGTGTAGGTTCGTCAAACGGTATAATAAGCCAGCTGGGAATACTGGTAGGACGAGGCGCGGTTTTATCCGGAATACTTGTTTTGTTTGTGCTCCCGTGTCTGCTTGTAACGTTTGATAAAGTTATATATAAAACCTCATACAAAATGAATTTTTTATCAGGAAGGAGAAGGTAAGCATGATAAAAAGCTTTAGCGGAATCATTGCCGCCGTTCTTTGCATAACGATTGCCGCAGCGCCGGTCACATGCTCAGGACAGCGTTTCAAAGGACGAAACCGTTTACGTTAACCTTAAAGAGGACGGAAGCATTGAAGGCGTTTACGTTGTAAACTCGTTCAAGCTTTCCGGCCAGACAAAAATAATGGACTACGGCAATTATTCCAATATTAAAAATCTGTCCTCCGACGAAAAACCCACGGAGAAAAACGAATTTATAGAGTTTAACGTTGACCCCAACGAGCAGAATTTCTACTATCAGGGTGAAATGAAAAACGCAAACCTGCCGTGGAATTTCAAGGTTACATATACCTTAAACGGCAAAAAGGTTCCGGCAAAAAAGCTTGCCGGAGCAAGCGGAATTATAGGAATTTCCCTCGAGGCAGATACAAAATGACGCCGCAGATACATATTTGCTGAAAATTATCTTGCGCAGATTACCGCAACGTTTGACTCGGAAAGTGCAAAAATATCGTCTGCGAGGACGCTATGACCGCAACGGTGGGCAGCAACAAGCAATTAACGTTAATGGTACTCCCCGGAATAAGCAAAACCACGATATAACCGTTTCCGCAAAAACTGAGTTCGGTTTTCAATCGCCATGATAAAGATTTCGACGGTATTATGGGCAGGCAGTGTGGACAGCTTTAAAACTGGAATAAATTCCGTAAGCTCGTCAATTTCGGAGCTTGTTTCCGAACGGGTGAATTAAATAACCAAGTGACCTTTGCAAGCGGTCTTTCCCTTTTGACAGCGGTGCGCAAAGCGTTGTAAAACACCGTGCCGGTGCTACAAGCGGTATGGAGCAGTTTAACTACGGAATAGGCACTCTCACAAGCGGTCTTTCCCAAATAAGCGGCGGCTCATCAGACGTGAGAAATGCTCTTTTACAGCTTGATTCAAGCTCCTACGAAATTTTCAAAGGGCATAGGCTCGATAACTCGGAGGTTGGGTAAAATTATCGAAAACGAAGCCGCCGTAAGAAACGGACTTAACACGCTTAACAAAAAGCGAAGGCTCGATAAACGAATTAAAAAGCGGCGCAGACACGTTAAAGAACGGCTACAAGCAGATAGAAACAGGCTTAAATACAGTCGCCGGAAATGCCGACACAATTGTAAGCGGAATGAAAACACACTGAGAGCACAAGCCTTGATTTGTCCCCCGTTTCCAACGGAATTTCAAGCATTAAAAACGCAAGCTCACAGCAAACAGCAGTTTTAAATTCGCTTATTGCGGCTATGAAAGAAAACGGCGATTATCAAAAATATGCACAGAGTATTGAAACAGCAACCGCACTCTCCGCCGGAATGGCAGCGGCGCTGACGCGCTTGCAGCGGCGCAGGTCAGCTGCAAAGCGGTGTTCAGGCATTGTACGGCGCGGCAAACAGCTTCGGCTCGGCGGCGGTTTCAATGTCTGAAGGTGCAAAAACCATGTATGACAACATGGTCAACCTAAACAGCGGCTTTGACAAGCTGTACTGAAGGAACAAAAAAAGCCGTAAGCGTATTTGATGCCGCAAAGGAATTCGGCAACGGCTCATTAAAAATCATAAACGGTGCCCGCGAGCTTTACAACGGCTCGGTAACACTGCAAAAACGGCTTTTACAAATACGCCGACGGCGTGGGCGACCTTACGTCAAGCTACATGACTCTTGACAACGCAATTTTCGAGGCGCAAAACGGCGGTGACAGATTAAAGTCAAGCTTTTTACGAGCTGCAGTCCGGTACAGACAGCGTAGTTTCCATTATTGACGAGCTTGCCGACAGCATAGGAATTTAGACAGAGGCGCCTCCCTTCTTTACAACGGAACACAGCAGCTTGAAAACGGAGAAGGAAGATTTTCCGGTGCGCTGTCAAGCTACGGCGGCGATATAGGCTCGCTTATATCAATGAGTGAAAATGCGGAAACAGTATCCTTTTGCCGCACCCGGCATTGTGACACCTTCAAGCGTTCAGTTTGTGGCAAAAACTCCGGCAATCGAAATTGACGATGAAGATGTTGCACAGCAGGAAACCAAAAAGCTTAATATATTCCAGAAGTTCATAAGATTATTCACCAAAAAACAGGAGGCGTAATAAAATGAAAAAGTATTATCGGTTTTGCTTTGCGCATCACTTGCTTTAGGTATCAGCGCATGCGGAAAAAAGAAGAACAGCCGTCAGAAGAACCCAAAAACGGAACAGACTCAGGACGACGGAGCGTATCTGGGCACATTAAAGCCTGTTTCCGAAACAAAGGTTATCCCCTCAGGGCAAAGGTCAGGTCTTGGAATGCAGCTTTGAAATCGGCGATTACGTAAACGCAGGCGACCTTCTCTACAAGCTTGACGACAACGGCCTTTCGGACACTATCCAAAACCGAGAAAAACTCATGGCAAAGGCTCAGATTTCATTAAACACCGCCTCGCAAAACGTAAATGACCTAAGGGTGTACGCACCGGCAAGCGGCGTTTTGAAAAAATCTTTAACATAAAAACAGGCGAGCGCGTAAACGCAAGCAAAATTGCGGATATCGCAGACGAAAGCAAAATTATTGCTCTTGTGCCCTTTAATGAGGCGCAGAAGTCACAGATAAGAGTCGGGCGACAACGCAAACGTTTCAAGCGCGGAATATATGTCCTCCGTTTCCCGGGTAAGGTTACAAAGATATATGACGCAAAAGCCGACAGTATCGGCGGAAGCTCACTTTAACATTGAAATCACCGTGGCTCAAAGCGGCGGTCTTGCCGAAGGCAAACGGTAAGCGCAACGGTAACTAAACGGCAGCGGCACATTCACCTCCCCGGTTTCCGGAACATTAAAGGCGGCAGACACAGTATCGGTTGTAAGTAGTTAGCAGCGGTAACGCCAAAACGTGTACGTTTCCGACGGTCAGCGCGTAACGAAGGGTCAGTTGCTTGTGGAGATGGAAAACAACAGGTAACCTCCGCTCTTTCGCGTGCTAAACCGACTATAACGACAGACAGATAAACTGCGTTCTCTTGAAAAGGACTTATAACGATTTGTTTGTTTACGCACCGACAAGCGGAACAATAACCGCAAAGAGCAAAAAAGGTTCTGGACAACATCTAACAGCGAAAGCGTTATGACAATTTCGGACACCTCCTCCCTTCTTTTTTAGAGGTTAACGTTACCGAAAAAGAAGCGAAATCCCTTTGCTGAGGGCAAAATCGTAACGGTTACCCTTCAGGGCGACTGACGCCGGCACGGTTGACGCGGTTATAACCAAGGTTAACAAAAACCGGCGCGGTAAACGGCTCGGCAAAGGTATCCCGTAACGCTCACCGTTGACAACGCAGACGGCCTTATAAGCGCAGGCTGCTGCAAGCGTGGAATTTTAACTTGAGGAATATGTATGAAAAAAACTACTTTGCATTATTTATATCACTTACAATTCCGCTGTGACGGCTTTTTGCCTCTTACACCGACGTGTGGGAGGCACTATAAAGAGTCTATCGACAATCTTTCGATGTACGGAATTATAAACGGAAACGGCGACGGCACATTTAACCCCAACGGCGTGATTACAAGAAGCGAATTTGCAAAATCGCGTCAATTGTTTCAAACGCGGACGTATCTGACGATGAGGCATGCCTGTTTACAGATGTTGCAGAAGGCTTCTGGGCAAACGGATACATAAACTGTGCCGCTAAAACGGACTTATAATTGGCTATCCCGACGGCATCGTTCCACCCGTATGAAAACCTTTCATACGCACAGGCAGTTACGGTTGTTTTAAGACTTTGGGCTACGGCACGGAACAGCTCGGCAACAACTATCCCGGTGCATATATCAAAAGGCGGCTGAGCTCGGGCTTACAGACGGCCTAAGCTTTAACCCCAACGATGTAATTGACAGACAAACGGTATGCTTTATTGTGGATAACGCCCTTATGTGCGACATAAACAGCAGCTCGCGCAAGGAAAAGCTTATCACAAACCTTGATTACAGCGTGTCTGACGAATGCATAATTCTATCGTCCGGCAAAGACAACAGCGAGCTTATGTCAGACGAGGTTGCAACCTCTGCCGGAACTTACAAAACGCTGTATGACGGCATTTCGGATTATACCTCAAAAAACCGTAAAGCTGGTTTTAAACACCGACAATAAAATATGCGGAATTATAGACTGCGGCGGCGAAAGCAAGCGCATTGCGGTTGAAAGCATTGCCGGAAGCCAGGTTGCATACAGAGAAGACGGCGTTTTGAAAACAATGAACTTTGACGATACGGCGCTTGTTTACTACAAACTTTCAAAGAATAACTTCGGGAGCGTAAGCGGCGACATAACAACAGGCAGCGTAATTGACATATACTACAAAAACGGAGCATACGACTATGCGGTAATCACAGAGAAAACTCTCCTCGGACCAAAGATTGTACAGCCAGCCAGGCGCAAACCTCGCAAATGTGGAATTATGCAGCAAATTTACGCGTAATACGCGATGGATATGAAAAGACGTTAAACGACATAAAGACATATGACGTTTTGTACTATGACAACAGCGAGTTAAATACTTTGTACGCTTACTGCGATAAGGTTTCTGGCATTTACGAAAAGGCCATACCCACAAAGGCACAGATTAAATCCGTAACTGTTTCCGGAACAAGCTATGAGCTTGAAACACAAGACGCGGTTTATGCTCTTGGCGAGTATTTTCATCTATGATGAGGCGAGCTTCATCATAAGTTTTTAATTTTATTCTGTAAATGCACTCTGTTTTAAGTATTGAAAAGAAATTTTCGGCTAAAGCATTGTCATATGGATTTCCTTTCCTTGACATTGATGGCGTAATGTTGTATGATTTAGTTAGGCGGTAATATGCTTGTGATGTATATTGAAAGCCTTGGTCACTGTGGAGTTGCACCTCTGCAGTGACTTTTTCCTTTTTCTTCGCGTCTTTAATTGTTTGCAGCACCAGATTTATGTTTTGCTCTGTTCCGGTTTTGTAGGCAACTATACTATTGTCATATAAATCTCTAATTACAGATAAATACAAAACTCCTTGTTCTGTCTTGATGTATGAAATATCTGTAACCCATTTTTGATTTGGTCTTTCTGCTTTGAAATCTCTATTTAGTAAATTAGGATAACGGTGCAAATATTCACCATAGTTACGATATTTCTTTCTCCTAACTGCAGACAAAAGATTGTATTTTTGCATCACTCTGAGTATTGTCTTGGGATTATGACGTATCCCTTGTCTTTCAAGCCATATATGTACTCTGCGATAACCATAAGTCTTCCCACATTTTTCTTGGCATTCTTGAATTTTATTTGCTAAATTTAAATCTTTTGCAGGTATGTTCATACGGGCAACATACCCATAGTACCCGCTTCGTGAAACTTCAAAAAATCTACACATTTCACTGATTGAATACTTTTCCTTATGACGGTAGATAACCATATATTTTACACTTGTCCTCACTTCCTTTCTGTGAGCGAGAGAAAATCCCTCATCAGTTCGTTCTCCATCTCCAATTGCTTTATCCGCACATCCTTCCGAGCCAACTTGTAACGCAGAACGGCCAGCTTATCGTTCTCCGTTACAATACAGTCTTTTGCTGGTCTGCCTTTCTTTTTGATGGCTATTCCCGCGGCTATTTGGGCTTGACGACGATTATATCTCGTAATGAAATTTTCGTACTGCTTTTTGCTAAATCCAAATTTCTCACATATTTGTCTGCCTGTATAACCGTTATTCTTTAATTCAATAATTTCTTTTTCGTCGAAACGCTTGCGGCTCAAAACACCGCGTACCGCTTGGCTGGTGGAAAACGCCTGCAACCCCTGATCCTTTATTTGCTGAGGATTAGATTTCTTGTCAACTGATGCACGATTGTTCCTAGCGCTGGCCCACGAAAACACCGGTAACGTCGAAAGGCATACTGTAGCGCTGGGAGGTAACGAGCGAGGCGCCGAGCTCGCCGTGAGGTCCGCCGTACTGGCTTATAATAAACTGCGCCATCTGCGGATTGGTATTTTTAATTTTTACCGGGAACTGAAGCTTTTTATCATACGACCACATCAGCAATCACCTCCGTTATATTCCCAGGGCCACGGTCCGTCAATCCATGTCCACGGCACCGTGTTGTTGTCCTTATCCTCTATTGTCAGATTTCCGTAAAGTGTTTCGTAATTTCTCCTCATTAAATTTGCCTTGTTGGCTGTCATATTATATTCCTCCACTGCGCGCTGCTCATTGGGGTGAGTGTCCAAAACAACTGCAAATCCTTAAGCCTGAAATCAAGCTGCATAAGCTCGTTTAACATCATTCCTTTTTCCCTCAGCATTTGCAGCCACCTACCTCATAATCCGACATAGGCTGGTCAAGTCCCGGAAAAATAGTACCGGTATAAAACCCTTTTTTCCAAATCGTAAGTATCGTCAAGCCACTGCTGAAAAGGATATAAGCAAAAAGCAAGGCGCGGATTTTCCGGCATATGGCTGATATTCATATTTTCCAAAATTTAAGCTTCCTCCTTTTTTTATTATTTCGTTACCATTATATTAGGTATACATAAAATTCGTTACACGGGATTATGTATACCGATAAATTTTTGTTGACATTTTGATTTTGTATGATAAAATAACTATATAGTTACTTACTTTTATATTTCGGAGGTATAAATAATTATGTGGACAGAACAAAAATTAGACGAGCTTTTAACTACACCGTCACAGGCGCTTACAGATGACATAAGCCGCCTGAAGGGAGATATTATGATTTTAGGTGCCGGCGGAAAAATGGGGCCCTCCCTTTGCCTGCTGGCAAAAATGCGATTAAAAAGCCGGAATCAATAAGCGCGTAATTGCAGTTTCGCGCTTTACAGACCCTATAGCGGCAAAGTTTTTTCACGACAACGACATTGAAACAATAGCTTGCGACCTTTAGACACGGAAAAGCTGAATGAACTTCCGGAAGTTGAACACATCATTTACATGGCAGGCCGCAAGTTCGGAACGGACGGTTCCGAGTGGCAGAGACATGGGCAATGAACGCAACTCTGCCGGCATTCACCGCCCGAAAATTCAAAAAATTCACGCATAGTTGTGTTCTCATCGGGAAATCTTTACCCGATAGTTCCTCTGTCGTCCGGCGGCTGCAGAGCTTGTAAAGCCCGGTCCCATCGGCGAATACGCAATGAGCTGTCTTGCACGTGAAAGAGCTTTTTGAGTATGCGGCAAACAAATACGGTACAAAAATTTTCATCTACCGTTTAAACTTCGCGGTGGATCTGCGTTACGGAGTTTTATACGATATGGCGGATAAAATCATTAAAGGCGAAGCGATAGATATCACTACGCCGTGCCTTAACTGCATTTGGCAGGGCAGTGCAAACGAAATCGCAATACGCGGTCTGCTTCATGCCGAATCACCTGCAAAAAGATGAACGTTACCGGACCGGAAACACTGTCTGTGCAAAAACTGCGTCTATGCTCGGCAAGCTTTTAGGAAAGGAACCTACATTCACGGGAGTCCCCGGAAACGACGCCTACCTTAACGATTCGGCAGAAGCAATGGAGCTTTCGGCTATCCGTCCGTCAGCGCCCTTACTCTGATAAAGTGGCAGGCAGAATGGATTGCTTCGGGCGGCAGAGCTCTCGGCAAACCCCACACACTTTTGAAGAACGCAAAGGCAGTTATTGATTAACAGGAGGATAACTATGAACAGACATGAACAAGCATTGAAAATTCTTGCCGCCGGTACGGTAATTCCGGCGACACCGTTGGCATTGGACGAAAACAGATGCTTTGACGAAAAGCGCCAGCGTCTTTTGACAAGATATTATCTCGAGGCGGGAGCCGGCGGAATCGCAACGGCAGTGCACAGCACGCAATTTTGAAATCCGCGACCCAAAGGTTAATCTTTTGAAACGGTGCTTAAAACGGTTTCGACGAAATAGACAAATATGAGAAAGAAACGGGAAAACCATAGTAAAAATCGCAGGAATATGCGGCAAAGAGCAGCAATCCGTAAAGGAAGCCGAGCTTATCAAAAAATACGGTTATGACGCCGGTCTTTAAGCCCCGGCGGACTTTCGGACTTAAGCGAAAACGACCTTGTTTCACGCACAAAAGCCGTTGCGGAGCATATACCGGTCATAGGCTTTTTATCTCCAGCCCTCTGTAGGCGGACGTGCGTTTTCTTATTCATATTGGCAGCAGATATGCGAAATTCCCAATGTTGTTGCCATAAAAAGCGCACCATTTAACAGATATCTGACATTAGACGTTGTAAGAGCATGCGCACTGTCGTCACGCTGCGATGAAATAACGCTGTACACGGGAATGATGACAACATTATTGTTGATTTGCTTACACAATACAAATTCAAAAAAGACGGAAAGACAGTTACAAAAAGGCTTTAAAGGCGGTTTGTTGGGACATTGGTGCATATGGACGCACACGGTTGCAAAGCTGTTTGAACAAATTAAAGACAGAACGGCAACACCAGAGCTTTTGACATTGGCGGCAGAGATTACGGACGCAAACGGCGTTGTATTTGACGCGGCAAACGGTTTTGCCGGCTGTATCCCGGGTATTCACGAGATACTGCGCAGACAGGGGCTTTTAAAGGGCACATGGTGCATTAACCCGAACGAGGTTCTCTCCCCGGACAAAGCGCGGAAATCGACCGCATATACGAAATGTACCCTCATTTGAATGATGATGAATTTGTTAAAGATTTTCTGAAACGGCATAACGCCGATTTTAAAAAAGGAGCTGCGTCTTTATGAAACGTTCCGAAATAACAAAGCAAAATATATTAAAAGCGGCGGAACAGGCTTTTTTCCGAAAAAAAAGGACTGTACGGTGCAAGAATAGATGAAATTGCAGAGCTTGCCGGCGCAAACAAAGAATGATTTATGCCTATTACGGCAATAAAGAACAGCTGTATACAGCCGTTTTGGACGAGGTGTACAGCAGAATGGCGGATAAAGAAAAAGAACTTCTTAACCGTGAGCTTGACTGTGAAGAAATGATAAAATGCGTTATACAGCACTATTTTTCGTTTCTGCATGAAACCCCTGCCTTCGTAAGAATGGTCATGTGGAAAAACCTGAACGAAGCCAAGTATTTAAAGCAGTCAAATGCCCGGAATATGTTGGCGCCGCAATCGAGCTTTATGGAAAAAGCTGAAAACGGTATAAAAAACGGAGTATTCAGAGAAGATTTGAATATCCCCGAAACCATAATTTCAATAAATATGTTTTGCTTTTTCATATTTTTCAAACAAATATACTATGACTGACTCAGATTATGCAGACGGACTTCGGCGGCAAAAAGAAACGGAACTTCGCCGCGAGCACGTAACGGAAATAATTCTGAACTATATAAAACGTTCCTGATTTTCAGGAACGTTTTTTTGTTCTCTGCTCTTCCCTTATTAATTCTTTAATAAATTATTTACAAAAATAATAATTGACTGACAGTCAGTCAAGTGCTATAATGTGGTAGTGCACGACGCGGAGGTGATACAAAAGTGACGAAAATATCAACGGACGAAAGGCGCACGCAAATTCTTGACACAGCGGCAAAGCTGTTTATCGAAAAGGGATATTATGAAACCTCGGTTTCAAATATTGTTAAAGAATGCGGAGTTGCCCAAGGTACATTTTACTATTATTTTAAAACCAAAGAGGAAATTTTGACGAGGTTGTATGCTATGTGTCTACAATTCTTTTCAATAAACTGACCGAAAAGCTGAATCTTCAAAAGACTCGAAAGACAAAATAGGTTTTGTGTGTACAAACATAAGACTGCCGGACTGTCAAAAATGCCTTATTCCCACAGACCGTGAGAATATAACGGCAAGCAAAATGAAGTACATAAGCGGATTTTTGACTACCATGACGGATTTGTTCCGAAAAATGCTTACGGAAATATTTACCGAAGGCGTAAAAAACGGTGAATTTGAAATTGAAAACATTAATTTTGCCGTGGCGGCGGCACTGGGACTTTAAAGAACTGTTTGTCAGCAAGGTTTTTTGAAAACAAATTTCGGAAGCGATGACGAACTTCAAAAGTACATGCGGTCATTTTTGAAAAACTGCTTAATACAAAACTACAGGGGAATAAAAATGAAAAAAATTAATTTGTTCTTGCCTGCACAATGCTCGCAACTAACCGCTTTTGCGACACGCTGACGCTTACGCTTGACCAAAGCAATAGAAACCGCGAAAGAAAACAACCAACAGCTTTCAGTTAACGATTACAAAAAGGCTGCGCGCGGAAATTTCAGTTAAAATCCGCATACAAGCCAGAAAGACGCAAAAATGCACCGGTTATGTTCGGCGACACGGCAACACCTCTTGCAAAAAAGGGTTACTACGTTACCGCGCAGACAAACATAAAGCTTCTCTCGATTTGGAACGCGAAAAATAAACAACAAATATTTCTTACACGTTACGGAAAAAATATTTTAATTACATACTCTGCAGATAAGCTTGTTTCAATTGCGGAAAGTGCGGAAAAACTGGCAAAGGAAAAACCTTGAAATCGTAAACAAATACTTTGAACTCGGCATGGTGGCAGAGCTTGAGTTAAAAATGCCAGGCTTGAACAAAGTGCACATTTACAAAAGAAAGCTACATAAGAAACAGAAGCCTTTGCCGCAGAAAACTTAAAATATCACTTAATATAAAGGGGCGACATCGATTTTAATCTGACCGACAGCATTGAATCGGAGCAGTAATACAGGCGACGTTGATGCAGAAATAACAGCGGCGGCAGATACACGCTATGATATAATAAGCCCGCTTGAGGCATATAAGCTTTCAAAGCTGAATTTTGAGATCGTAAGCATATATAACCTTTCAAACACTGCAAATTACAACACCGCATACAGCCAGATGTTAGAGAGTGAGTACAATTATGAAAACAACAAGCGTTTAATCGAGCTTTCCATAAGAAATTCATACAACAACATTCTTACATGCAGCGACAACCTCGCTTCCGCACAGAATGATTATAACATAAAAAAGCTTGAATACGATGTTGCAAAATCAAATACGACGTAGGCTCCATAACCAACACTCCAGCTTACAAAAACCATGAACGCTCTGTTGGCTTCAGAGGTTGAACTTGAAAACGCAAAGCTTGCAAGCAAGCTGGCAGTTGAAAAACACAAGTACGAAATAACGGCAGGACTATAACAGCGAAAGGATTAACATCACATGAACAAAAAAAAATTGACATGCGCAGTATGCATAGCAGCCATGGCACTTTCATTCACCGGCTGCGGCAAGAAAAAGAAGTTAAAACAGAGAAAACAGAAACCGCTACAAATGTAACGGTGTATGCCGCACAGAAAAACCGATATGAACGACCTTGTTACATATACCGGAGAAATTAAAGCGTCACAAGAAACTTCCGTTTCCGCAAAAGCCTCGGGCACGGCACGCTCAGTTAATGCGGATATCGGCGATTTCGTTTCCGCAGGCGCGGTCCTCGTCACAATCGATGACACGGACTACCGCCTTCAGTACAATCAGGCAAAAGCCGCATACAACAGCGCGGTTGCGTCATATAACAGCGCCACAAACGGTACCGTTAAGCGTAACGACAATCAGCTGAAAGCTGCTCTTGACGCCGCACAGCTTGACTTTAACGACGCTCAGCAAAATTACGACAGACAAAAACTCTATGATATGGGCGCAATAAGCGAAATAGAATTTAACGGTGCAAAAACGCGCCTTGAAAACTCAAAGCTTAATCTTGATAATGCAAAATCAAATTATGACCTTACAAAAGATGTTTTAAACGGCGAAACCGAAGCAACTGCCCGGGCGGCTGTGGAGTCTGCCAAGGCGGCGCTCGATATAGCCGAGCATGCTCTTACAAATACAACGGTAACCGCACCGATTTCCGGCTATATTTCCGCAAAAAACATAAATAAAAGGACAGATGGTTTCCCCGAACTCCTCTGTTTACAATAAAAAGCACAAATACCGTTGACGGAGAAATCAACGTTACGGAATCCGTTATTCCTTATGTTCACGTCGGCACAAAGGCTGATATATCTGTAAAATCCGCCGGAATTGACAATATCGAAGGCAAAGTTTCCGTTGTAAACCCCGTTAAAAATGCGCAAACCGGAATGTATACCGTAAGAATAGAAATATCAAACAAAAAGACGGCAAGCTTAAAGAAGGTATGTTCGCGGATATTTCCCTTGTAACACGGGAGGAAAAGAACATCATCACAATCCCGGCAGAAGCTGTTATGCAGTCGGGCGATGAGCTTTACGTATATGTTGCAGAAGGCGACACCGCCAAAAAGGTCACTGTCACCACGGGAATCAGCAATGATGAGCTGACCGAAATCACCTCCGGAATAAACGAGGGTGACAGCGTTATAGTTTCCGGTAAGGGAGTATATTTCCGAAAAGAACAACAAAATCAAAATTGTCAGTGAATAAGGGGAATTAAAAATATGAAACTACATGAAATATCGGTAAAAAGACCGATAGCGGTTAAATGGTAGTTTTGATTTTTCGTTGTAATCGGTTTGTATTCAATGAGCATGCTGCCGCTGGAAATGATGCCCGAAATGGACTTATCCATGGCGCTTGTTTACACACAGTACGGAACTGTAGGGCTCCGCCGAAGTTGAAAAACATGGTTACAAAAACCATCGAAGGCGCCGTAAGCTCCGTTTCCGGGGTAAAAACGCTTACCTCACAAAGTTCCGAGGGAACAAGCCTTGTTATGGCAGAGTTTTCCTCGGGAACAGATGGACAAAGCCATGTAAGCGACATGGAAAGCAACATAGACTTGATAAAATCCGTGCTGCCGACGAAGCAGGCGACCCCATGGTTTAAAGCTTGATACCTCAATGATGCCGTTGCAATGATGAGCGTTTCATACGAGGGTTACGACCTTATCCAAACAAAAAATATGTTGAGGACAACGTAAAAAAACAAGCTCGAAGCCGTAGACGGTATAGCCTCGGTAACATTAACCGGCGCACAGGACAGAATTATAGAAGCTTACCGTTGACCCGGAAAAACTTTTCGGTTACAACATGACATTATCAGACGTTGTAAACGGAATTTCCGCGCAGAATATTAACATGCCGGCAGGTACCACCGAGGGCATGAACAAAAAACTTTCGGCGCGTGCAATCGGTAAATTCAAAAAGGTTGAAGACGTTTCCGTTGTACCGCTTATGACCTCCCAGGGTCAGGGTTGTGTATTTAAAAAGGACGTTGCCACGGTTAAAGACACATATTCCGATGCCTCCTCCATCGCACGTTTAAACGGCGAAAATTCAATCTCACTTTCGATAGCATCGGAATCCGATGCCAACACTGTTGACGTTGTAAACGAGATATACAAAGTCCTTGACGTGTCTTAAAGACTCAAACCCGAAGTTTTCGTACAATATGACAATGGAACAGGGTACATATATTGAGGATTCCATTCGTTCCGTTGCAGAAAACGCGATAACAGGCGGAATCCTAGTTTTGGTACTTTTTGCTTTTCCTTGGAAGCATCAGAACATCGCTCGTTATCGGTATATCCATGCCTGTATCAATCGTTACAACATTTATCGGAATGTATTTTTCCGGCATGTCCCTTAATGTTGTTTCCCTCGGCGGTCTGGCGCTGGGTGTCGGCATGCTGGTTGATAACGCGGTTGTTGTACTGGAAAATATCTTCCGTCGCCGTCAGGCTTGCGGCGATGATGCAAAAACAGGTGCGATACGCGGTGCCGGCGAGGTTATCGGCGCGGTTGTCGCCTCTGTTTTGACAACGTGTATAGTATACGTTCCGCTTTGTTTATAGACAATATGATGGCGATAATGTTCAAACAGCTTGCATTCGCAATTATTTTCTCGCAGATTGCGTCACTGCTTGTAACATTCCTGCTTATACCGATGTTTACTTCAAAGCTTGAAACGGTAGGCAAAAGGATAAATATCTGCTGTTTATATTAAACCCGTTTGAAAAACTTTGCTTAACAAGTTTTTCGCTCTGTACGAAAAAACGTTAAGATGGGTTTGTCCCACAGAAAGCGTTTTATAGCCGCGGTACTGGCTCTGTTCGTAGTAAGCCTTGGTGTTCTTTCAACCCCTTGGTATGACGCTTATGGAAAATGCGGACGAGGGTATTATAAGTGTAAGTATAGAGCTGCCTCAGGGTTCAAAGCTTGAGGACACCGATAAGCTTTTGCATGCAGCTTGAAAATATAATTAAGGATAACGAAAATGTTAAAACCGTATTTTCAAGCGTAGGCTCCGGCGGTCAGACCGCAATGCTCGGCGGAACAATTCAAACACGGCTACAATCACCGTAACGCTCAGTGACGACAGAAAGCAAAGCACAGACGATGTTATACAAACGCTCCGTGAACAGTGCGCAGACGTTACCGGTGCAACGATACAGATGAGCAGTTCAAACACCGGCATGTCCCTTTCTACAGACGAAATTCAGTATCAGTTCTCCGGCAGCAACGACAGTACCCTTTGAGGACTATGTAAACAAAAGCCGAAGAGGTGCTTGCATCAGTGGACGGCGTTTCGGAAACCTCCACCTCTATTTCGGAAACAAAATCCGAGGTGCGCATAAAGCTTGACTCCGCAAAAGCTGCTATGTACGGTATGAACACCGCAACCGCCGCTAACCTTATAAAAGGTGCACTTGACGGAACGAAAGCCTCTACCTTCAGCGACAACGGCTCGGAGTATGACATAAAAGTCGTTTATCCGAAAAACTACATTGGTAATTACAACGACTTAAAAACAGTTCAGTTAAAATCCCTCACAGGTCAGTGGATAACTCTTTCCGATATCGCCGACGTTACCGTTGAACAGGGTCAAAAGCTCGCTTATGAGGATTGACCAGAAGCGTGTGTATACATTAACCGGTAAGCTTTACGGTACAGACATGCAGACGGTAAGCACGAAATTCAAAGAGGCTTTGCGAATATCGAAACTCGGACGGTGTTACCGAGGAAGCCGGCGGAACATATGAAGTAATGATGGACGCAATGAAGTCGCTGCTGCTTGCAATCCTGCTTGGTATCTTGCTTATGTACATGGTTATGGCGGCACAGTTTGAAAGCCTGCGCCAGCCGTTTATAATACTTTTCACACTGCCCCTTGCGATGATCGGCGTTGTGCTGTCACTTGTTATAGCCGGCTCGCCCTTTCGGTAATAAGCTGTATAGGTATACTTATGCTTATAGGTATAGTTGTTAACAACGCGATTGTGCTTATAGATTTTGTAAACACTGCACGTAATGAAAATCCGGAAGAAAGCCGAACCGAAATACTTGTAACGGCAGGACTGACAAGAATACGTCCTATTCTTATGACGTCCCTTACTTCAATACTGGGCTTTTTGCCTATGGCATTTGCAACTTCAAACGGTGACGCAATGATGAAACCTCTTGCAGTAGTTCTTGTGGGCGGTCTTACAGTGGGAACATTCCTTACCCTGTTGGTTATCCCGGCTGTTTATTCAATAATGGACGACGGAAAAATAAACGTGAAAAGAAAAAGGAAAAAAGACTTTGCAAAAAAACACGCAACCGTGTAGGGTTACGTCTTATAGTCGGTAGGGAACGACCTATGTGTCGTTCCATCAGAAACAACGGACAGCAGTAAACCAATTACTGCTGTCCGTTTCCGTTGTATATAACGCATGCAAATCCTGCTATAACCACTAAACAAAATTGCACCCTCAATGGGCTGCTGATTTAAATACACGCCTGCGAATAATCCTGCAATTGCGGCAAGCAGCATTATTATAACGGAACATACCGTGCCAAACTTATTCATAACTGCCCCTCCATTAAAAATTATTACGCTTTAATTATAGTATACTGCTTTATAATTTGTCAATATTTTCTTACCTGCTTTTCTTGTATTTGTTCGGCGTAACCCCGAAGTGTTTTTAAATAGAGATATAAAGTGCGAATAATCCGAAAAACCGTTTATTTCGTATGCCTCGTGTACGGTACCGCCCTTTGCCAAAACCTCCGCCGCACCTGCCATGCGTTTTCTCAGTATGTACTGCCCCGGCGTTATGCCGATTTGCTGTTTAAAATGGCGTTCTAAAGTGTTGACGCTGACGTGCATTCCGGCGGCAAGGTCCGAAACGGAAAACTGTTTTGAAATATCGGCATTAATTTCATTTATAACAGACGCAACATCAGGGGAAAAGCCTTGCGTTTGCACTGCTCTTTTTACGCCAGAACTCAAAATATCCATAACCTCAAAAAATCGGTATTGCTTTGAATATTCAGGAATATCTCCGCCGCATAATTCGTTAAACGCCGTGATGATACTTTCAGTTGCCTCCGGTGTAAAGTACAATAAGATTGCCCTCCCCGGCGGTTCTGTTGAAAAACAAATCAAGATATTTTTCATTGCCGCGGCATGAAAACAAAATCCAGTAGTGCTTGTGCACGGCATTGCTGTGGTATATACAGTGGTGGTTTTCATACGGTCTGGTTATTACGGCACTGCCCGGAGTAATCGGATAAATATTGTCCTCCACCATAAACGACACATCGCCGGAAAGATTAAAATATATCTCACATTCATCGTGCACATGCTGTTCAAAAACATTGCTTGCTGATTTTGAATCAGTTTCTATATACCTTATATTCATGTAAAACGGCTCAACACCGCCGAATATGATTTTAGCCATGCAATCTCCTCCACATTGTTTATTTTATCATGTTTTATGGTGAAAAATCAATAGAAATATAATATTTTATGTGTTAAAATACCGCTTAGGAGGTATGAAAGTGATAAAAAGATTATATTTACTTATATCTGCCGCAGTGCTGTGCGCCCTTAATTTTGCAATGACAAAGCGTACCAGAACCGTGCAGGCACAACACCGGCAAGCGGTATTGTCTTTAACATAATAACCGGCGCCACAAGCGCAGTGATATTTTTCGCTGCAAACGGCTTTAAATGCGGTATAAACACCTATTCGGCTGTTATGGCGGCGGCAATGACTTCACTTTGCGTTATTTTATACCATGATTGGTTTTAAAATAATGGAAAGCGAAACCATGGCTTTGTACACCGTGTTTTTAATGACGGGCGGTATGACGGTTCCGTATGTTTGGGGACTGATATTTTTAAACGAACCGATTTCGGTTTTGCGCACAATTGGCTTATAATCCTCGCCGCCGCGGTATTTATAACAAACACGGACGGCAAGCGGCGCAAAAACAAAAACTGTATCTTTGTATAGCTGTATTTTTGTTAAACGGCTTTGTAAGCGTGGTTTCAAAGGAGCACCAAATCAACCCCCATGCAGTTTCCGCAACAGACTTCGTAATACTCACAAAACCTAATTAAAGCGGTTGTATGCACCGCAATACTGCCCTTTGTAAAGTGGAAAAAAAGCACGGGATTTTCCCCGAAGCTTTTTATACATAATTCCCGGCGCAGTATTATCCGGCGTTTCGTACATGTTCCAGCTTATCGGCGCCGTAAATCTGCCGGCAACCTGTTTTATATCCCATTATGACCGGCGGAACAATTATTTTCAGCACAATATCAGGCATTGTTATTTTTAAAGAAAAAGTAGGAAAACGAACGGCTTTTGGCATAGCGCTGTGCTTTATCGGCACATGCATGTTTTTTATAAAAAGGAGGATTTAAATGGATTTTTTAAAGAACAACAAACGATTTTCATTTATGCGTACGGCGACAAACCCTTTTGGGATTTAAAGCCGACCGTTAAGGCAGCGGAAAACGGTAATTCGCTTGAAATCGAATACACGCTGCCGGACGGACTCAAGGTAACAAATATTGCAAAGGCATACCCCGATTTTGACGCATACGAGTGGGTAACATGGTTTGAAAACACGTCCGAAAACCGAGCAATGTTATATCCAAACTTTACGACTGTGACATTGAAGTTCCCTTTAAGCACTAAAGAGCCCCTCGGCTACACTGCATTTTTGCCGGACGAAAGTACCGACACAAAAATTTACTCGCCTTCAGGCTCAACATGGAACAAAAGAGAGTTTTAACATTGACGATTACACACAGCAAGGCTACACGCATCACATATATCCCGGAAATACAAAGCATTACAGTTGCGTCGGCGGACGTTCAAGCGATAAAACAGCCCCTTTTTTCAATGTATTTGAAGAAAATAACGGCGTAATTTTCGCCATAGGCTGGACAGACAGTGGAACTGCGATATCACGCGAAATGCCGACAGTGTATGGCATAAAAACCGGACTTGAGGACACTTGCTTTAAGCTTTACCCAGGCGAAAAATAAGAACCTCCTCCTTTACCGTGATGAGCTACAGAAACTGTGATTATCAAGACTCTCAAAACAAATGGCGCCGGCTTTTGAAAGCGCATTTCTCACCCATAGGTAAGCCCGGTTTTTGATAAGCAGCGCTGCCGTTTGTGCCGGTTTATGGGGCGGAATGTCCACAGACGGCGTATGCTTGAGCGCATTTATAATTAAGGAAAACGAGCTGCCTTTTTGAATATATCTGGATTGACGCCGGCTGGTACGGTACCTCAACGCAGGACAGCCCGGACGAATTTGAAGGCGACTGGTACAGCTACGCCGGCGATTGGCGAATTAACACGCATATTCACCCCGACGGCATGGAAAAAGTCAGCCGTGCGGCAAAACGCAGGACTTAAGCTTCTGCTCTGGTTTGAACCGGAAAGAGCGCTGCCGCACATGCCCGTTCCGCTGAAACATCCGGAATATTTCTTAAGCAACCCCAACACCGGCGATGAAAGCCTGCTTTTAAACTTGGGATATGAACCGGCATGGCAGTATTGCTTTGATACGATTTCCGAAATTATAGAAAAGCTGGGTATAAAATTCTACAGACAGGATTTTAACTTTTATGCCCTTGAAATATGGCGTGCTCATGACGGAGCAAACAGAAGAAAGGGCATAACGGAAATCAAACACATCGTAAGAATGTACCGCCTTTGGGACGCACTTATGGAGAAATTTCCGGTTTGCTTGTGGATAACTGCTCCTCCGGCGGCAGACGAATAGATATCGAAACATTAAAACGAAGCGTTCCCCTCTGGAGAAGCGACTATCAGTGCCCGCAAACTTTATAATTGAAGTTTCACAGACCCATAACGTTTCCTTCGGCACATGGATACCCTATTCGGAACAGGCTCCGGCAGAATGGGGCGATGTTTATAAACTAAGAAGTTCGTATGCAGCAGGACTTACGACAAACTTTACCTTCTCGGAAAAGTCTGAGTTCGGCGAACCGGAGCAGATTGAGTGGATAAAAAAATACGGCGAGGAGTATAAAAAGTCCGCCCGTATATGTCCTGTGACATGTATATGCTGACCGATTTCAGACAGCAATACCGCTTGGGCAGCGGCCCAGTACAATTCTCCGGAAACCCGGGACGGAATTGTTCAGGTGTTCAGACGTCCGGATTCTCCGTGCACATGCGCAAGTTTTACGCTGCGCGGTCTTGACAAAAAATAAAACGTATGTTTTCACAGATGCCGATGATGGAAGCGAAATCACTTTAAAAGGCTCTGAGGAATTTGAAGTTAAAATAAATAAAAAACGCACAGCGAAATTATACTTCTACCGTGCACAGTAAGAGCCGTCAAACCGTCAAAAATCCCTGTTTTGCATAGCAAAACAGGGATTTTTTCTGCATTTTCAAATAGATTCTGATATCCGTGGTGCTTTCCTAACGCACCATTTCGTCCTGCCTGCCGACAGTTTTATGTGACTTAATTACGCCCGTGATTTCGTCAATGCTGCTTGACAAGCATATCGCCGGCAATGGTATTTTTAACCGCCGAAGCCGCATTACCTATTTCAAGCGCACTGCGGACATCGCCCGTTTTAATAAGTCCGTACAAAACTCCTGCAAGATATGCGTCACCGCTGCCTATGCGGTCAATAACTTCGATATTGATATACGGTTCTTCCTCATAGAATTTGCCGTCAAAGAGAATTTTCGAGTTAAAGTTATGGCGCATAGGCGATATAACCTCGCGGCGTGTTGTTGCGACAAGCCTGCACCCGTATTCGGCAGCGTAGCTTTGCATAATTTCTTCAAAGTGTTCCTGTTTTTTTGCATCATACGTCTTGAGGTTTCTTCAGAAACAAACAGAAAATCGACGTATTTTAACACTTTTTCTATAACGCTTCTTGCTTTTTCTTCCGTCCACAGTGCCGCGCGATAGTTTACGTCAAAGAAATAAGTGCACCGGCATCGTGAAAACGTTTAATTATTTCAAGCACATTTTTTCTGCAAATCTTTGTCTATTGCAAAGGGGTAATGCTGCTTACGTGAAAAAAGCTTTGGTCTTTGCATAAATATCCTCGGGAAGCTCGTTTAAATCAAGAGTACACATAGAGGACCTTGAACGGTCGTATATAACCGCGGCTTTTCTCGGATATGCACCGCTTTCATAATAGTATACGCCAAGTCTTGCCTCGGGCGAAGTATCATAAACTATGTAGTCGTCGCTTACGTTGCCGTAGCGTATTTTGTTGCGCACATAATGACCGATTTTATTCTGAGGAATTTTTGTAATGATTGCCGAGCGTGCGCCGAGAACAGCCGCACCGGACACAACGTTAAATTCACTTCCGCCTATATTTTTTCAAATGTTTCACACTGTGAAATTTTTCCTTTGCCGGTGATGACAGACGAAGCATAATTTCACCCATGCCGATTATATCAAATTCCGTATTCCGTTTAAACATATTCATCTCTCCTTTACGGATAATACAACATCCGTCAGATTTTTATTTAAAAAATTTCTCAAAATACCCCTGAACAAATATAAACAGAACAATAAGAGGCAAAATATACGTTACATAAAACCTGACACATTTGGGAAATTTCATTCCCTTGCCTGTGTTTGCCTCGGAAATGAAGTTATCCCAGCCCCAGCCGTATCTTGAAACACAGAAAATCAGGTACACAAGAGAACCCAGCGGCAAAAGGTTGTTGCTTACTATAAAGTCCTCAAGGTCCATAATATTTGTTCCGGCGCCCATGGGCTGTATAAAGCTTAAAACATTAAAGCCCAAAACGCAGGGAAGCGATAAAATTATAACTGCCGCAATATTTACAAGCGCGGCTTTTTTTTCTGTTCCAGCCCCAAAGGTCAACGGCAAACGAAATAATATTCTCAAAACCGCAATTACCGTTGAAAGTGCGGCGCACGCCATGAAAATGAAAACCAGCGAACCCCAAATCCTGCCGCCCGGCATGCTGTTAAATACGTTTGGCAATGTTACAAACACAAGTTTCGGACCGCTTCCGGGATTTACTCCGTAGGAAAAAGCACGCTGGGAATATTATAAGTCCCGACATAAGCGCGACAAATGTGTCAGAATCAGTATACTTACAGATTCGCCGGTCAGCGAGCGCTCCTTGCCGATATAGCTTCCGAAAATCGCCATGGACCCATACCGATGCTGAGCGTGAAAACGACTGACCCATTGCAGGCAAAAACTGTTTCAAAAAGACCCTGCTCATTCATTTTTGAAAAATCGGGCATAAGATAAATTTCAGACCTTCCGGCGCACCGGGCAGCGTTACCGCGCGTATTGCAAGAGCAATCATAACAACCACAAGGCTGGACATCATGATTTTCGTTACCCTCTCAACTCCGTTCTGAAGTCCGAGCATACATACAAAAAGCTTGCGGCGGTTACTCCTGCCATAAAAAGCACCATAACAAGCGGCTGACCTGTCATCTGAGTGAAAATGTTTTCTATCTGCTCCACAGACGTGCCGGTAAACTCTCCGCGTACCATTTTTTACAAAATACAAAATCATCCAGCCTGCAATCGTTGTGTAAAACATCATTAAAAAAGGTAGTTGCCCGCCATTGCAAAATAACTGTAAATATGCCATTTTGAGCCTCTCTTTTCAAGCGTCTGAAACAGAACCTGCCACGCTTTTGCCGCTGGCACGGCCTACGGAAAACTCCATAACCATTATAGGCAGCCCCAGAATCACAAGAAAAACAGATACAAAATAACAAACGCCGCCCTCCGTATACGCCCGTTACATAGGGAAATCGCCAAACATTTCCCAGTCCGACCGCACAGCCTGCCGACATAAGTATAAATCCGAGTCTTGACGACAGCTTTTCTCTTTGCATTTACTAACCTCCGTTATTTTATAAATTCAATATTTTTAAGCACGTCCGCACTTTTAAAACTTTTATGATACAATCTGAAATTTTTTTCGGCGGCATCTCCGCTGAATTTATCATATACCGCCGCTACCTTAAAGCCTGCTTTTTTTGCCGTTTTCCGCTGCATGATAGGAATCCTCAAAAACAAGTGTTTCATCTATTTTCGTACCGAGATACGAAAGGGCGGCGTTATATATATCAGGTTCGTTTTTCCTTTACCGACGTCTGTACAGGTGAAAATTTCGCCGAAATATTTGTCAATACCGTTTCTTTTAAAGGGCAGGAAAGGGGCAAAGGTGCTTGTCGGTTGCTGTTGCAACGCACATTTTACGCCATGCTCAGAAAAGAACTGCCAAAAAATCGCTTACGCCTTCCTTACACTTTTTATGTTGTGCAAATACTCGTTTTCTATTAACGAATTAATTCTGTCAACCAACGTCCGGGGTGTAACGTCAAGCCCAAGCTTTTCAATGCAATAGCAGGCGGACTGATACAGCGTCATGGTTTTAAACACCTCGTTATATCTGTTGTTGGGTTTTATTCCCAGGGACAAAAGAAATTTGTTGCCTATTTCCTCCCAAATTCCCATTGAATCAAGCAATGTGCCGTCAAGGTCAAAAATTGCTCCGCAAAGTTTCATATTGTTATCATGCCTTTCATTTGTTAATCCAATCCGTATTTTTTCTTTATACGCCGAATTTTTTTTTCGTACATTGGCCGAGCGGCAAACCATAAAAACAGCACCGTTGATACTGCGTGAACAAGGTCAAAGGATATGCCTGCGGCATACGCTGCAAAAACCATTCCGGCAGTAAGATTCGGCTGAAAAATTACAGCTGACGCAAAATTCATAATACCGCCGTAAATTGCAAATACGGCAATAAATCCGTAAGCGCAAAGGGAAAATCTTGTTTTTCTTACCAAGCCGCCGTCAAACAGCAAGCCGGCAAAAAAGCCGATTATTCCGAAGGAAATCATTTGCCACGGCGTCCACGGTCCCTGTCCGAAAAAAGAAATTTTGAAACGAAAGCCGAAACCGCACCAACCAAAAATCCGTCACCGGCGCCCAGAGAAATTCCGGCAATTATAACAATTTGCCGAAATCGGTTTAAACTGCGGAAATGCGGCAAATGCAGTCCGCCCGGCAACTGCAATTGCGCAAAATACGCTTATAACCGCAAGACGCCGTGCAGTTGGCTTTTTCCGTTCAAACGAAACAAAAAAATGCCAAAATCGTTTCAATAATTACCAAAAAGACATATTAAGTAATACCTTCTGCCGCCGCGGTACAATTGACCTGCCGCCACAGTAGCGGCAATAACCGGAACAGCTGCAATAAATATTTTCGGGATTTTAAAGCCGTGTTTTATCGCCGGTTTTTCAAATTCACCGGTATTTATAAAATTGATGCACGAAAGCCCCAAAAGCGCAATGCTGAGAATCTGCTCAAAAGCGCTGGTTTTTAATATCCGGCAAAAAAGCATTGACGCCGCCAAAAAGCAGCGCAAAAACAATCGCCGCCGGAATGTTGCGCACCCTTTTGCTGCTCCCTTACGGGAGCAGGAGTATATTGCCGTAAAGGCTCGGGTTCGTATATTATATCAGTTTCAAAACCGAGAGCCGAAATTATATCACTGTCGGTAATGGCATTTTCAATAATTCCATGCGACATTACCGCTGCGGCGGTGGTATAAAAACGGTTATCGGTAAAAAATCTCCGCGGTGTGTTTTACACTTATAAGCTGACCGTCAAAAACCATGCCCACACAATCGGCATATTTTGCGCAAAATTCAATGTCGTGGCTAACCATTATAACGGTTTTTCCGCTTTTTTGAGATTTTTTATAATATCGGCAAGTTTTAGTTTAAAACACGCGTCAGTCCCCTTTGTCGGCTCGTCCAAAATCAAAATATCAGGATCGGAAAGCAAAACAAGAGCAAGCGCCGCCCTTTGCTGTTCTCCGCCGGACAAGTCAAAGGGGGTGGTGTGAAAGCAAGCCTTCAAGCTCGCAAAGGCTTACTACACAGTTTATATCGGTATCGTTTTTTCCAAGCTGCGCCGCAGCTGCGTCAAGCTCCGTTTTCAAGTCCTTGTGAGAAAAAATACTTGATGGATTTTGCGGAAGCATAGCCGTTGTTTTTTCTGGTAATTTCTTAATCTTTCCGCGATAAGGCTTGTTAATTCCGCAAATCAGCGATAAAATGTGGACTTTCCGGCCTGTTTTCCGCCGACAAGTATTAAAAAATTCATTCTCATATATGTTAACCGAAAAACCGGACAAAACATCTTGCCCTTCCTTTTCATATTTAAACCAAACATTTTCCGCACTGACCGCCGTATTCCCCTTCTGTCTTGGAATATCCGGGCAGGGATTTTTTATAAACCTCACGGTTTTCAAGCCATTCTTTCCTCCGCGCACCGACGGGGGGGCAATCACCCGTTCCGCCGCAACGGTAATATATTTTAACCGGCGACGGCAAAGCGTCAAGCATTCCGTTTTTATTTTCGCTTAAAATTTGCGCAGCCTGCGGCGGCGTTCCCTGTGCAATAATTTTTCCGTGCTCCAAAACCACAACTTTATCTGCAAGGTGAAACACCTCCTCAAGGCGGTGCTCCGATAAAACTACGGTAATCCCAAGTTCGCGGTTCATACGCGAAAGCATCTCAAAAAAGCTGTGAGCGGCAATTGGGTCAAGCTGGCTCGAAGGCTCGTCCAGCACAATTATCTCAGGCTGCATAGCAGTAACGGCGGCTAAATTAACAAGCTGCTTTTGTCCGCCGGAAAGCTCAGAAATATTCTTATGATATATGCTTTCAATTCCGAAAAATGCCGCGGTTTCGGCAACGCGCGCACGTATGCGGTCGTTTGAAACGCCTAAGTTTTCAAGTCCGAACGCAAGCTCGTGCCACACTTTATCACATACAATCTGATTGTCGGGGTTTTTGCATAATAAATCCGATTTTCTGCGCTTGTTCCCGCTGTGTAAGCTTACTTACATCGGTGCCGTTAAAATAAACCGTTCCTTTTTTTTCGCCGTTCGGTGCAATAAGCGGCTTCAGCATACGCAAAAATGTCGATTTGCCGCAGCCGGACTTGCCGCAGATTACGACAAACTCACCGGAATTGATTGTTATATTTATATTGTCAAGAGCTTTTTATCCGTATCCGGATAGCAAAACGTCAGATTTTTCTGTTTTAATTTTTCTCCATCTTAACCTCCGCCGCCTCGGCTATGAGCGGCAAACCGCAAAAAAAGTGCGTATGCAAAAAACACGCTTTACCGTATATGCGGGAAAAACTGCCGCACTTAAAATCGGGAAAGTACGCAAAACGCAAACAGCCGCGAAAAATTCCAATGACAACATATATGCTAAGCACAGCGCACACCGCCAAAAACACTCCGTCTCTTTTTTCAAACCTTATGTTTGAATATGACGTTCTGCCGTGCAGACCGAAACCTCGACTTTTCATGCTGACTGCGGTTTCAGCCGAGTTTTCAAAGGCTCCATGTAATCACCGCAGAAAGCAGATTTACACTGCTTTTAATTTTGCCGCCGGTCCCTCTGTTAAGGCATTTTTGCGCATCGGCAGTCTTTGAAAACTGCCGCCTTATACGGGGCACAAACCCAAGGGTCATAGAGAGTATAAGCGCAAGGGAAGGTGCGGTTTTACCGAACAAATATATAATTTTATCGCTTGTCATTACTTCATTTAAAAATGAAAAGTACATTAAAACCGCCGCAAGCATACCGCCGGCGGCTAAGCCGTACACAGCAGACTGCAATGTGAAAGGATTTCCGCTTTTTTAAAGTACCAAAAGCACCGTCATGCCCTCGTGATTAAACAAAGGATTTGCAGCAGCCGTCATAACGGCAAGGACTGCGGCGTACTTCATTCCGCCAAGTTTTTTTTGAGAAAAGCGACAGTAAAAACGAGCACAAAACGTTAATTGCAAGACATATGGGGTGCATTAAAAACATTGAAAATGAAATTACAAAAACAAAGTAAAAAAGCTTACGGCAGGGGTGATATTTTTAAAATTCGTTCATCTTATGCACCGCCCGAAGCATCGCTTCCGCCGATATCGGCGCCCAAATCACAGGTGTATATAAATTCCGCCTTGTCCCCCGTCCTTTAACGTGATTTCAGAGCATGCAAGAACTTCGAAATTCGCCGTTAACCTTAAACATCCAGCCGGAGAGCTCTCCGCAGTCAAGCTCGTAAAGATTTGCGATTCCTTCTATATACACACTTCCGGTTCCCGGTGTTTTGAAAATTCCATGTGTATTTTTTTCTTCCCGTAAACGCGCTTTAAAACGTCAAACACGCTTTCGTTTTCATTTAAATCCACCGTAGTTTCCGGTAAAAATTATCCGTTTTTTAGGCATTATGTCAACCTTATTTTTTGTCAAGCTTTGAAATATTATTAAGTACAGTGTCGCACCGCACGGAAATCGTGCATTGGGGCAAGAAAACTTTGCACCTGTTCTTCCTTTTTTTGGGCTGTATCTCGTTTTTCTCAGGCGGTTTGGTATACTCGTTTACCGTTTCGGTTTTCCGTTCCGGCTGCTCCGGGAGCTTATCGCTTTCAGCCTTGATTTCATGCGAAATATAGGAATATGCACATTCGGCTCGTTTTGCGCAACATATATCCCCAGGCACAGCGCCGTAAATAAGATAAATGCAACGGCAATTTTCAACTTTTTCATTATATCACCCTACTTTGGAAATGTTATAAAGCATTACCGCAACCTGTGCCCTGGAAACAGCATTTTTGGGCCTTATACCCTCCGGAAAAATGCCGTTTTTTCTCACAGTAAGCGTATGCTCCCCGGCCCAGCTGCTAACGTTTTCACTGCCTGCCGCACTTGTATCTTTATTATACGCACGGCACAGCATAACAGCCGCTTCCTCCGCTGTTATTATTCCGCCGGGGTTAAACTCCGTTTCAGATACTCCGTTAACAATTCCGCGGGAATATGCGGCGCAGACACAGCCGTAAAACCAGTCATCTTTCAAAACATCGGAAAAGCAATCCTTGCTCTCCTCGGATATTCCCAGGGCACGCGTGATAATTGCGGCAAACTCGGCTCTTGTCATGGTGCCGTCCGGATCAAAATTGATTACGGCGTTTTTCCGTTAATTACACCTTTGGACGCAGGGTGCATAAATCTGCTCTTTGCGCTGTGATTTTCAACATCGGTGAAAATCTTTAAAGTGTCCGACATTTCGTAAAGAGGTGTTTTCCGCTTTCAAAACGTGAAAGCGCGGCAAGTGCGCAAAACGCCTGTTCGGTTGCCATAAGATTTGCTGCACCGCCCATAACATGGGGAAAATCCGCCCTCCGGTGTCTTGTGCTACTGCATAAGCTGTTCTGTTTCTGTCGGGGTTATGCCTGCCGTGCATTTTGCGATAATAATCTGAGCAAGGCTTTCGGAGCTTGCCGGCTGTGCACCGTCAAGAAAACAAGAGCGGATTTAACCGCATTTTGCACCGTCACCGACTTGTCGGGAAAAAGAGCACAAACCGCCATGGCGGTAATGTCAATATCAGACGCGCCGCCCTCGGATATTGCCCAGCCGCCGTCCGGATTTTGCGCCGAAAGTATCTTTTCCGTATATTTGTCATGCACCGCATCGGCGCTGTAGTTACCCACTGTTTAAAGCAATCAGCGCCCATATTGCGCCGTTTATCCCCTGGCGGATAACAGCATCATAATCGGTAAGCGGCAAAACGAGATTATACCCTTGCACGTCCTCCGGGTTTCTGCCTATTGCCGTAAGAGCAAGAACAACTCTTGAATATTCGGTTGTACTTTCTGCTGCTTAAAACACCGCCGTTTCACCGTAAAAACGCTTTTTACGTTTTCATAATATTTGTCAAAATATCCGCCCGGAACCTCCAAAATTCCCGCGCGATGCAGCGATAACGGACCATTCTCCGCCTGTTGAGGGACACCGTCGGTTCGGAACGGCACTGAATATGTATGCCGATGTGTGTCACTCGCGGCAACAGTCGCAGCACGCCAAAAACAACCGATATTATAATTAAGGCAAGCTTTTTCATAAAAATCTCCCTAAAAAACAAAAAATGTGATAATCCTATTAAGATTACCACATTTTTGCGTTTACAAAAATTTATTATTTCTGGGGCCTGCGCTTCCAAAGCCTTACCTGTACCTCGTTACCCTCATACTAGCAAAGTTCTTAACGAATCTGCCGCCAAATCCTTAGCCTTTGTTTCCCACTCGGAAGCGTCTGCGTAAGTATCGGGGATCAAGAATATTCTTTGTCAACACCGGGAAAGCTCTGTAGGGAACTTCAAAGTTAAAGAACGGAATTTTTTTGTGGGCGCATTTGCAATGTCGCCGTTTAAGATAGCGTCGATAATTCCGCGTGTGTCACGGATTGAAATACGCTTGCCTGTACCGTTCCAGCCTGTGTTAACCAGGTATGCTTTTGACCGCTCTTCTGCATTTTCTTAACAAGCTCTTCCTGCGTACTTTGTGGGTGCAGCTCCAGGAAAGCCTGACCGAAGCATGCCGAGAAGGTAGGCGTAGGCTCGGTTATACACGCTCTGTACCTGCAAGCTTTGCAGTAAAAAGCCCGACAGGAAGTAGTACTGTGTCTGCTCGGGTGTCAGAATTGAAAAACCGGAGGGAGCACGCCGAATGCGTCAGCCGACAGGAATATAACATTCTTTTTGCGTCGGGTGCTGCGGAAACCGGGCGAACAATGTTTTCAATATGGTCAATGGGATATTGTGTTCTCTGTAACGCTCTTGTCGTTAAAATCAATCTTGCCGTCCTTATCGAGAGTTACGTTCTCCAAAGGGCGTCGCGTCTGATTGCATTGTAAATATCGTGCTCTGATTCACTTATCAAAGTTAACTGAAACCTTTGCATAGCAGCCGCCTTCAAAGTTAAATACCCGTTGTCGTCAGCCAGTTTTTTGTCATCACTGCAGATCAAAAAGACGCTTGGGGTCTGTTGAAAGAGTTGTTTTACCTGTACCTGAAAGACCGAAGAAAAATAGCTGTGTTCTTTCCGTCCATATCAGTGTTTGCGGAGCAGTGCATTGAAGCAATACCCTTCAAAAGGCAGGTAGTAGTTCATCATTGAGAACATACCCTTTTTTCATTTCACCGCCGTACCATGTGTTAACAATTACCTGCTCACGGC
>VOFC01006525.1_pt1 | contig 43321 bp, 88 predicted proteins | sample 5384161 | NCBI WGS metagenome assembly VOFC01 (sample SAMN12384722, study PRJNA508395) | human gut metagenome | isolation source: healthy gut B | host: Homo sapiens | reverse complement strand
TTAAGTACCCTTCTTTATTTAGTTCAACTATCTTTCTATCTAGTATTCTATCTACAGTAATTATATTTTTCAGCAGTATAACCAGCAGCCAAGCAAGTATCATATGATGGTCCTTTAGGATTGATAATGAAGCAAGAATTAGCAGGTTCATTTTTAACAGTTCAAGACTTACACAAGAATCCTTTCCCCCACCAACACAGATTACTTATAGTCATTTACACTTTCCGTATTATTATCAATTACTTTCTTGATAATATCTTTTATCAAAGAATCATCTTTTATATTTTGAATATTTTTCTCCTTCATAATTTCCTCAATTGATTTATCTTCTTCTAAGAACATATCAATTAAATCTTTAATATTATTCATAGATAAACTACCATTATCTATTTGGTCAATTAACTTAATTAATCTATTAGTAGTAATAGTAGTATCACTTAACTCTTTTCTAGTTCTATTTAAGTATGATGCTATATCACCTAGTAATAAGTTAGCTGCTACTTGATAATTGGTTTTTCATTAAGTAAAGGTGTAAAGAATGATGAAAAACTTCGATTAGAAATAATCTTTTCTATTTGATTTTCTTTAATACCTTTTTCTTTATATAAGTTTCTTAATTCATCTGGAAGTAATGGAATTTCTTCAATTGAAGAATTAATCATTTCATCAGTTAGATAAAGATAAGGAATATCAGGTTCTGGCAAATAACGATAATCATTACCAGTTTCTTTAACACGCATTAAGATAGTATCATTTTTTCTTACTATCAAATCTTCTTGTCTCTTCCCTTAAAGTTTCACCCTTAGCAAGTAATTCTTTATGTCTTATAATTTCTTTATCTATACTAAGTCCAACATTATGAATAGATCCAATATTCTTAATTTCTGTTTTAACCCCTAACTCATCAGTATTAGAAATAGATACATTAACATCACATCTCATACTTCCTTCTTCCATCTTACAATCTGATATATCAGCATAGAAAAGTATCTCTTTTAACTTCTCTAAGTATTTCATCGCTTCTATACTACTATTAATACAAGGTTTTGTTACTATTTCAATTAATGGTACCCCTGCTCTATTAAAAGTCTAATAAACTAATATTTCCTCGATGAGCACTCTTACAAGTATCTTCTTCGATATGCATCTCTTCTATTTCTATTTTTTTTTCTTCTTACCATCGACTTCTATTTCTACATAACCATTTCTACCAATTGGCGTTCTATTCTGAGTTATCTGATAGTTCTTAGGAATATCTGGATAGAAATAGTTCTTACGATCAAAATGCATTACTTTAGAAATATCACAGTGTAAGACGTGACATGCTTTAATACCTTGTCTTACTACTTCTTTATTTAAGGTAGGAAGAGTTCCAGGATAACCCAAATCTACTGGATTAACACAAGTGTTAGTAGGCATTCCATAAGTATTTTTACTATCTGAAAATAATTTAGTATTACTCTTTACTTCAACATGTACTTCAATACCAATTGTTGCTTTATATTCACTCATCTTTGATACCCTCTTTCTATAAAGGATGCTAATTGATAGATTGTTGCTTCATCAAAACTGTTACCAATGATATGTAATCCATATGGTTTACTAGACTTAGGTGCTACTGGAAGAGATAATCCGGGTAGACCTGCCATATTAACTGGTATTACTAAAACATCATCTAAGAATGATTTCATTGGGTCAGACATATCACTATCTAATCTATAAGCGGTAGTAGTAGTTACTGGTCCAATTACTAAGTCATAGTTTGCAAATACTTTATCAAATTCTTTCTTAATATCATCACGAACAGATAAAGCCTTATCATAATATATTTTAGCATTAGCACCACTTAATAAGTAACTTCCTACCATAATACGACGTTTAACTTCTCTACCAAAACCTTCTTGTCTAGTTTTTAAGTACATCTCTTCTAAATTATCATAGTTTTCTGTTCTATAGCCATATCTTACGCCATCAAAACGAGCTAAGTTACTACTTGCTTCTCCCATAGCAATTACTTGATATAAGGTTACTGCTTGATCAAGATATTTCATATCAATATAATCAACTACTACACCATTTTCTTCTAAAATTTAATAACATTCTTAATACCTTCTCTTATCTCATTTGATACTATATCACTCATAAAATAATTAGGAACAGCTACTCTTAAACCTTTAACGGATGTATTTATCTTTCTTGCAAAATCTTCCTTATCTTTCTTAGCACTAGTTAAGTCTTTATTATCTTCCCCTACTAGAACGTTTAATAACTTAGCATTTTCTAAACATTTCTAGTCATTGGTCCTATTTGATCTAAGCTTGATGCAAAAGCAACTAATCCATAACGAGAAATTCTTCCATAAGTTGGTTTCATTCCTACTATTCCTGTGTAACTAGAAGGTTGTCTAATACTTCCCCTGTATCACTTCAAGAGCTAATAACGTTTCATTACTAGCAACACAAGCTGCACTTCCACCAGATGATCCTCCAGCTATTAAAGTTTTATCAACAGGATTCTTAGGTGCTCCAAAATAACTTGTTCTACTAGTTGAACCCATAGCAAACTCATCCATATTAGTCTTTCCAACAATAATCATTTTAGCATCTTTTATTTTTTTTGATAACAGTAGCATCATAAATAGGAACAAAATCAGAAAGCATTTTAGATGCACAAGTAGTTCTTAAATCTTTAGTCATAATATTATCTTTAATAGCAATAGGAATACCAAAGAATAAATTATCTTTATCTACTTCTCTAAATTACTAGCTTCTTCCACTGCTTTATCATTTATAGTAATAAAAGCATTCAAATCTTTATTCTCTTCAATCCTTGCAAGTGACTCCTTAACAAGATCTACTGGTGTTATCTTTTTTATCTACTAATAAAGAGTGAATCTCCTCTAAACTTAAATCTAAATATCTATTCATTAATCATCACCGGCACTTCCACAAAATTTCCATTCTTAGCTGGAGCATTAGCTAAAGCTTCTTTAGCACTATCATATCTCCTACTTCATCTTCTCTTAACTTAGCTTTATTAGAACTAGGAGTAAACATCAACTCATCATCATAACCTTTTATATCAACGATTTTTTTTAACTTCATCTAATAATTTCTTTAACTCTACCTGAAAAGTTTCTCTTTCACTATCGCTCATTCCAATACGAGCTAGATGTGCAATATGATCTACTTCTTCTTTTGTTAACTTATCCATCTTCCTCAATTCCTTTCGTTTCTTATTATACAGTTTTTTACTCAAAAAGAAAAAGAACTAGTTGATTCTAAATTGTTTGTTTCTTAGCTAAATGCTATACTTATTATAGAAAGGAGAAAAAGACTATGAATGGAAACATTACTATTAAAGAGAAGAAAAGTAAAGGTCCAGTTATCATTATTATTATCTTAGTATTAGTAATCGTTGGTCTATCAACTTATATTCTAAGTGATAAAGGTATTATCTTTACAAATAAGGAAGAAAAGACTGAATCTAATAAGAAGGAGACTACTAAAACTGATAAAAAGGATAATGATGATAATACTACTAAAGAAGAAGATACTATCAAACCACTTGATCTTAGTAAATGTTTAAATAACAGTACTAATACTTATAGTGACCAAAGCGAAGCTCCAGCTAGTAAATATGGTCTTTCAATGAGTGTTAATCAAGATAAGATGAGTGTTACTCTAAATATTGATTGGGCTACTTTTGGACCAATCAGTTGGAGCAACTGCTTATGTAGGTACTGTAAAAACTTATCAAATAACTGGTTTCACTAGCAAGGTTAAGGCTGCTTATATTGGCGATGTCGGTCAAGATGCTACTGGTATCACTCTATTCTTTTTAATGGAAGATAATACTGTTAGTTATATGCCAATGTTCATTTTGGAAACAAGATACACAAGGTAATGGTTATTCCCAAATGAACTATACTAATGATAATTTTGTTATCAAAGGTGTATTACCTACTGCCAAAGATGTAATTAATTTATACATTGCTAATGCCTCAAAATGGTAGTGGTTATATAACAACTATTGCTGCTACTAAAGATGGTAGTTTCTATGACTTAGGTCTATTATTCACAAATAAAGATTATTAGGAAGGAAATTTACTACTCCTTCTTTTTGATCTAATAAAAAGATGCCTACTCTAAAAACATCTTTCTTGTAATAAAATTAAATATCATAACAATAGCAGTCGCTACTATTTTAACAATTAAATAACTAATTCCCATAACATCTGATCCTAACCACATAATTATTTCGGTAATTATTAGACCAACAATACTAAGAACAATAAAGATAATAAAATTAGTCTTTTTCATTCTTTTTTCTTTATTAACATCAAATACCCATTTAACACTAGCTATATAGTTATATATAACAGATATTGTAAAAGCAATAGCAGCAGATAATAAGGTATTAAGATGAAATACTTCTTTACAGATTATCAAGGAAAGATAATCAATTATAAAGGCGATTCCCCTACTATTCCAAATTTAAATATTTGAATTAACAATTTTTCTGTCTTACTATTTACTTTTTATATGAAATAACTTTAAACATCTTTTTAACAAATAAACTGACTTATCCTTCTTCATACTTTCCTCATTCTTTTTCACGTTTATTAACATCAATTCAAATAACTGACGATGTTTCTTAACAACTACTTCTAAAATAAGTCCACAAGCAAATAAAATGATAGCAATCATTAACATAAAAACCAGAAAATATCAAGGTTGGATATCTTGGTACTAAACCAGTTTTAAAGTATTCAGCAAATACTGGGATACTAAAACCAATAGAAATAATTAAGAACAATAAACTAAGTAAACTAAAGAAAATAGTAGGTTTGTATTCTTTAAATAATCTTCCAATCGTCTTTAATACTCTAAAACCATCACGATAAGTATTTAATTTAGAAACACTTCCAGCTGGTCTATCTCTATAACCGACTTTAACCTCTTCTAATAAGAAATTTTTTATCAAGAGCATGAATAGTCATCTCTGTTTCTATTTCAAAACCTTTTTGATAATACAGGAAAAGTCTTTACAAAATCATAACTAAAAGCACGATATCCTGTCATAATATCACGAACATTACTTTCAAATAAAAAGTTAATTAATCCTCTTACTAGGCGATTTCCAAAAATTATGAAATGGTCTTTTTATTTTCAGTAAAATAAGTTGAAGAAAGTCTATCACCTATTACCATATCAACATTTTTATCAAGTACTAAATCACACATTTCTCTAGCATTTTCAGCTGGATATGTATCATCTCCATCAATCATTAAGTAACAATCTGCTTCAATATCTTTAAACATACTTCTAATAACATTACCTTTTCCTTGACGATACTCATATCTTACTTCTGGTATTCTAACACCATTGTTTTTCATTGTAACAATTTCATCAGTATGATCAGATGAATTATTATCATAAACATAAATATAATAATTTATCATATGATACCGGAGAAACTATAGTTCTAACAGGCCACTTTTTAATATCAGAAACATTAAGATTCAAAATAAACATGTCAGCTTGTTTTTAAATCAAAGCTTGTTTTTTCATTTTGTAAGTCTTACTTCCGTATGATAATACCTATTATAAATATCAGTATATTTTTTCCTTTAGAGTCAATTAAATTCCATTTTTTTAAATCTGGATAGAAATTAACAGCATTAATAGTTTTTATTCCGTTTGCAAGTAATAACGATTGCATCTGTAAAGAGTTAGTTGCTAAAACATACTCTTTATTTTTTAATAATTGTCTTTTTTATTGCAGGTATTAATTTATAATCAGTGATAGATGAAGTACCATAAGCTATTGGATTAATTGTAAATGATGATACCAATAAAATTAAAATAGCATTATGATAGAATTTTTTGTTTTCCTTGGTAAATCAAAAAAACAAAAACAGAAAAAAGCTAATATCTCAATCAAGTATATATAAACTGGTAAATATTCCACATTTTGTTTTGTAATAGTTAAAGTGTAACCTACTATAAAATTAATATAGAAATAATTTTAACTTTCATTGATAAAATAGATTTATATTTCCATAAAACTGCAATAGTCCATAGAGAAAAATAAAGTTGCTGTAAATCCAAATATTAATTCCATTCTGTTTATATAAAAAAATAAAAGTTAACTTAGCCAATAATTCATTAAAACCAATAAACATAAAAATCATTTCAATAACTAGGGCTGTAAAAATAATTATTCCTATTATTAGATTTGATTCTTTCTTTTCTTTTAGCTTTTTATATAGTAAAGGAAAGATAATAATACATGGTACAACAATATGAATAAAATCACTTACTTCACAATTATTTAAAACGTTACTTTCTTTATAAGGTAAGAATAAGGTTGTTAGATTAGTAAATAAACTTCTAAAAGTGTAATTTCCTCCCAATGAAATTCTTTTTCCAGGATAAACAGTATTATATATTAACTTAATAGCATCTAAAGACGTTAACAAACTATAGCTTAAAATTATAGTAGAAATAACTACAACATATATAATTCTAAAAACATCCCTTTTCTCAAAAAGATATTTGTTTCCTATCCCTAACAAGTGCTCCTATAAATAAACAAAAGAGCAATAATTCCAAGAGGAATTTGACAAGATGGAAATAAAGCTAAGACAAAGACTGATAAAACTAAAGGTGCCAAGATTGTTAATAAATTTTTTAACCATCTTTTATTAGTTGTAAAGAAATGATAAGCAATTACACATAGCGTCATACTCCACAAAAACACATCTGCCATATGTGGAACTAACCACCACTGAATAGCAGGAGAATAAGCAATCAAAAGTGCTCCCATAACAGATACTTTCTTATTATTTTTAGTTAATATCATTACAAATTCATAAGAAATTAAAACTAATAATATTATTTTCAAAGAAAAATACCAAGATAAGCCATATTCATTTCCTAATAAAACATAACCCCATGTTAATGGTTTAGCTAACAAACTAATATCTTTAACTGGAGAATTATAACCAATAATCATATCTTGACCTGATAGACTCATTTGTTTACTAATTTTTTTATAATCATTATAATACTGTGAAAAATAATATGGAGTATGAACCATATACTCATCAGAACGAATACTTCTACTCATACCTAATATGGTAGTGGTTTCAACTTTTGCAGACTGATTTTTAAACAAATAGTGATAACAACCAATAGATGACATATGTAACTTAAAAAGTAAACAAATAATGAAAACTAAAGTAGCTATAAAATATCTTTTATCTAAAATAAAATTACATATTTTTTTTCGTTTTTTTAGGATAAAAGAAATCAAACAACAAAACTAATGTTCCTAAAACACCTAAAATAATAACTGCTGTTTTTTGAATATATTTTATATAAATAGGTAATAATGCTACATAATAACAAATAATTATTAGAAATAGTTCCAAACTTATCCTATACTTTTTTTATCATAAAGTCTCCATTTATTTACCATTTAATATCTACATGCATCTTATCTATCATAAAACGATATACAGCTAAAAAGGCTCTAAATAAATGTAATTTATATACTACTTTTATAATCCATAATTTAAAGTTAACATGATTCTTTACTACATAACCTAGTTTTACAAACTTAGTATAACGCCAAGTTGGAAAGTAATTATCTAGAAATTCACTGTTTTCCTTAACTGCTAAAGCTAAATTACAATTCTTATCATAAGATAATCTAAACATTAGTGAAACTCCTAAATGAAGAAAAGCCATAGCATCTAATAAAGGTAACATTCTTACTCTATTTTCACTATTTTCATAGACTCTTCTTACTTCAACCATAGCTTGATAAGTTGACTCTACTTGCTCCTTCTTAATAGATGTTATAATTGATCCTTGTCTTACCATATAGAAAACTAAGCTTTCATTTACAAATACTACTTTCTTAGCATTTATATAAATAAGAGTAAAAACATCATATCATCTAAGATTCTTGGAGGATGTTCTAGATCAGCTTGTTCCTTTAATAAGTTAGCTTTATAAATCTTATTCCAAGGTGCCCCATTCATTTCTAGTAATGGTCCTGGATCTTTTAATATATCAATTACCTTATCTTCACTCTTGCACATTTCTCTTGAGAAACGTTTTTGAAGTATCCAAATCAATTCGATCAAAACCACAAACAGCTATATCAGCTTTTTCCTTTTTAGCTTTATTATATAGTTTCTCAGCAAAAAGTTACATCAACATAATCATCACTATCAACAAAGCCAATAAATTCACCTGTTGCTTTCTTAATACCATCTTTTCTACCTCGCCAAACACCCTCATTTTTTCTTATCAATAATAACTATTTTATCTTTATATTTCTTTTGATAGTCTTTTAATATATTTAAACAGTTATCTGGGGAACCATCATTAATACAAATAACTTCAATATCTTCAAGTGTTTGATTAACTAATGAATCAAGACATCTTGGTAAATACTTTTCTACTTTATAACATGGTACTATAATACTTAATTTCTTTTTTTTGCCATACTGCTATTCTCCTTTAATTTCTCTATATAATTCTAATGCTCTTTTTATAACTGCATCCATATTATAATATTTATACTCTGCTAAACGACCACATAAATGAAAGTTTTTTAATATCTTTAACTAGACTATAATATTTTTCATAAAGCTTTTTATTCTCATCATTTAAAAATAGCATAATATGGAATATGTTTACTATTCTTATAATCATAAGTAAGTGGATATTCTCTTAATATAGTAGTATTATCTTTTACTATTTGATTAGATAAATACTTAAACTCTGTAATTCTTGTAAACTTCTCATCATTAGGATAATTTACAACACTACTAGGTTGGTAGTAATTTTCTTTATAATCTGTAAACTCTAAATTTAGAGAACGCTATGGTAAAGCTCCATATTGATAACTTAATAATTCATCAAGTGCTCCACTATAGATAACCTCACCCTTATATTCTAAACCATCAACATATATTTTATTGTTTTTATCTCTAATAAATCCTTAGCATCTTTTTTGAAGTTCTATATCAATATTTTTATGACTTAACATGTTTTCAAATATTTCATTATAACCATTCTTAGGCATAAACTGATATTTATCTTGAAAATATCTATCATCATATCCAAGTATTACTGGTACTCTATTAATTACTGAAGTATCTACTTGTTCAATTGGAATATTCCACTGTTTTTGCTGTATAATGAACAAATACTTTATCATAGACATATTCCCCAAACTCTTTAATCACTTCATCTTTACTATCTAATAAATCTAGGATAGAAACTTTTTTTTTAGTATCAGGGTAACTTGCTAATAATTTTTCTTTTTATTATATTACTTTTCTCTTCCTCAAATAATATTTCTAAAGATTTAAAATTAAAAGGAATAGGTACATACTTACCGTCTATTAATCCAATAACTCTATGTTCATAAAAGTAAAAACCACTAAATCTTTTTTTAAGTAGTCAAATACTTCTTTATCATTAGTATGAAAGATATGTGGTCCATAAGTATGAACTCTTACTCCATTATCCCTTATATTTTCATGCATATTACCACCTATATGGTTACGCTTATCAATTACTAATACTTTTTTTTCATCTTCAGCAAAGCATCTTGCCATTACACTTCCAGCAAAAACCTGCTCCTACTACTATTACATCATATTTCATTTTTTCACCTCTACCTTATCTATATACTTAAATATAACATGATTTTTACTTTTTTTCACTTTATATAATGAATTTTTGTAACTCTTTTGGTGTTTTACCATTAAATGAGGAACCATATTTGTCTACAAACTGCTTATCTACTTTAGCAAAATAAACATAATCATAGCCCTCCTTTATTAGTTTTTTCTCCCAATAATCTTTACTGATATTATAAGTAAAATAGTCAATTTCACTGTATGGTTTACCAAGACTCCATTCCACAACAGATTTGTTCTAATTGGTGCTATTTGAAATCTTAAAAGATTAAATTCATATCCATCTGTATTTTGATAAATTACATACACTCTTTCACTATCTTTAATTTTTGTTTGTAAAAATTTACCTGTTTGAACTATCTCATCAGAAATGATTACTTGTTTATTAGGAACTGGATTTAAATAACTTATCACATTAGTTGATAAAAATGCTACTAGCATAAAAATGATAATTAAATTTTTATTCTTCTTTTCTATTAAGTAAGCTAGTATAAAAAATAAGGCCAGCAATAAAATAAGTTGACATGTATCTTGAATAACTTGCAAAGACGTCTTCCTTCATGTTCTGGTAAAGCAAATAAATAGATACATAACATAAATAAAGCATATATAATAAAGCCAACAGAATATTATAACATGACTGATATTATTCTTCTCTTTTCTTCTTTAGTTTTGGCTTTATTATACTCTATTAACATAATTATTAAAAAATAACTAACAAACCAATAGCACTTCTAACAAGTCCTTTTGCTATAACACCACTACCATCATCATTTAATGCATTATAAAATGTTGTCGTAATATCCTTTAATTTACCAGTTGGAGCTTTAACATAAGTAATAGATTTTAAATAGTCTTTGATATTTAATGTTTCTATGTTATTAGCATCATGCTGAAAATCAACATGAACTCCATTTTTACTACAATATGCTTTCCATAAACCATAACCACTAAAAGTTACTACTAATAATAATATTAAGTATAGTAGATTTAAGAGTATCTTTTTATCTATCTTTTTTCTTTTCTATTATTTTATATACAACTCTCTTTATACCTAGTTGAAGTAAAATAATAGCAGAGAAAAATAAGACCAGTATCTTTAATGATAGGTAAACAAAATAAAATTATAGGAAGTAATATTTTCTGTTCCTTACTTTCCTTCAAACTTGCTATATAAATACCAATAAAGAAGAAAACCCTAAAATAAAATCTATATAGATACTAGCTATAGAAAAACCAAAGACATTCATTAAAATATAAATTATAAAATAACTTACTAGCCCTTTTATAATAATTGATTTAGATTTTTTTATACTTGCTAATATTGGTAGTAAAGCTGAAATTATTAATGAGTTTATCCCAAAATAGGATACACTTTCACTAAAACCTCCATTTAATTTACAAAAAAAATACTCAATTATCCCTACAAATGGTGGATAAGAAATATGATTACCTGTCCAAACTTTATTAGCCCATAGTAAATCATAATGTACCATTGCTTTTTAAGTTTGGTCCCCAATGAGCAAATTCATCCCAATTACTATAATGAGTATTAATTAACAAAGCATATAAAATTACTTCTAAAATGACAAAAAAGAAAAATTGGTAAGGAAACTAAATCTTTAACTTCCAGTTTTCTTTTTAGAAGTAGATATATTAAATAAAAGAAGCTAAAAATTCCAAGTAAAATTATTATATAATATCCTAATTTCATCTGATCTACTAAACCAAATAGAAATAAAATTATTCCTACTGAAGATAGCACAATAAGTGGAATATAATAATCATTAATCTTAAATTTAACCTTCACAAAGTATGATAAAGACAAAACTAAAAAGTAGACTATAAATTAAATACATATCAACTATTCCTTTCTAACGTTTTATAGAAATCAAAACTATTCCTATAATCACTAATATAATGCCCCCCAAATTAACAAGTGATACATTCTCTTTAAAAATAAAGTAACCCATTATAAGTACTATTACCTGTACAATACCTGTAGTAAGTGGAACAATATAACTTAAGTCATATGTTGCTAATAGTTTTTTGCCATAGTAAAAACTACTAATATAAAAAAAGTAAACCAAGAAAAGTAATGAAGCCTACTTTAAAAGAAATCCCCCTTTTAATGATAAGGATAAGGAATCTCCTCTAATTTAAAACAATATAGACCACCAGTAGTTAAAAGTATATAAATTGATGTTAATATATATTTCATCTTTTATCCTCCACTTCTTTTTTTTAATAGTGATAACTCTTGAATTAATAAGGTTGTTTTTTTCTTTTGACCAGCCATCATAACAGTAAGTATTAATGTTAAAAATAATAGTAAACCAATAAAAATACAAAGTACCATATTAGATAGTAATTCAAATCCTAAAAACTTAGCAAGTGATACCATCAAGTTAGGAATACAAGATACTATTACTACTACAATAGATGATAATATCAAACAAGGGCATACTTTACTGGAATTCTACCCTTTCTAAGTAAATGAATAACACTAAATAGAAGGATAAAGGCAAATAACAAAACCGTTAATATTAAACTCTTTGACATATTAATACCTCCTAATTCCAGCAATTATAATTGAAAGACAAACATTTAACATATAGTAAATATTTTTCCATGTATGAATTGATGACTTACCACCAGTTCTCTCTCGCATATTAACTGCTACTTCTTCTATTCTATAATTCTTCTTAGCAAGTTCTACTGTTGTTATTGGTTCCGGATATTCTAAAGGATAGTTATTAGCAAAATAGTTAATTATTTCCTTATTACAAGCTCGAAAAAGCCACTAGTCGTATCGTAAACCTTTATTCCAGATACTAGTTTTATAAAAGAAGGAAATAACTTTAATACCAGCTCTTCTAGCTCCAGTAGTCTTAAACTTACTAATATTACCTACAAACCTACTTCCTATTACAAAATCAGCTTTTCCTTTGATAATTGGTTCAATTATATTATTAACATAACTAACATCATGTTGACCATCACCATCATACTGAATAGCTATATCATAATTATTGTAATAAGCATACTTATAACCAGTCTGTACTGCTCCACCTATTCCTAAATTATGTATTAAATCAACATGATTAATATTATTTTTTATCAAGAATAAATCCTGTCTTATCACGACTACCATCATTTATTACTACATAGTCATACTTTCTTTTACCTTTTTTATTAAACTCATCTATTTCTCTACAAGTCTTTAAAATATTTTCTTCTTCGTTATAAGCTGGAATAATTAATAATATTCTTTCTTTCATATCTACTACTCTCCTATACAATTAACTTTATATATATAAATATTATCTTTATGATATTTAGAAGTAAAAGTTACATTACTATTATTGTATTCATCCAATGATTTTAATGAAGTTGCATAATTAACTTTTAACTTGCATAAATCTTCTGGAGTTATTTTTTAATTTAAAGTGATCAGATGATATAAGTTCAAATTTAGTATTATTATTATCTAGTTCCATATCAATATGGGCATATCTATTATAAACTTTATTATATTTTTTTTTTTCCTTATCTATCTTTTTCCATAAATTAATATTAGGATACAAATTTGTACTATTTAATACTTTAAGTCCTTGTGTTCCTAAATAATTAGCAATAAGAAACGAATCAAGTGATACCCAATTAGCATCTTCAGTTTTATATTTCTTTAATTCTTTTTGAAATAGGCTTTTTATAAACTCCTGAAAATCCTTTCATTAAAGGATTAACTGATACAGTTGAAAATACAGTTACCAAAGCTACAACTACTAAGAGCATAACTGTTGTCTTTTTATCCTTTATTACCCATAATATACTAATCAATGTTAAAAAACAAAAGAAACTATTACTTTATTAATAGATAAATAATTATTTGGTAACATATATTTAGCAATGATACAACTAAATAAACTACTAACTATAGCAACTATAGTAAAGGAAATCTTTTCTTTTTTAGTATTAAGTTTTATTTTACCATACAACAAAGCCATTAGAATAACACACAAATAAGAGATAATAACGGTAAGTCTTTCTACAGGAGTCATATATAGTAAAGTTATTTTTGCTAATATTTTAGGAAAAGAAACAAATGAAAATAATAGATAAATAACTATTAAAGAAAATATAGAAATAATCAAAATTTCATTCTTTAAATTTTTCCTGTTTTTAAAGATATAGTATGCACCAATAATTATTGAAAAAGGAAACATTGAATAAAATGTACTATATTCACAAGGATTACCTACATCAAAATATGGAAAATAAATTGATGACCGAATAAGTTAAAAAGTTTTCAAAGGACTTACCTCCTACAATAAATCTAGCCCCTGGATATACTGTTGACATTAATTGTTTAAACGTGTCTTTACTTAGGAAAAAAAAAATAAGCAAACAATAATATTATGCCACCAATTGTAATAAAAAGTGGCCATAGTTTCTTTATTTTATATTTATGCTTATCCTTAAAAGTAATAAAGAAATAAACAGCAAGTATTAGATAAAAATAACTAAGTGGAACCAACCAAGCTGGATATAATGTTACTACGTAGCTAAAGAATGCTGGTATGAGTAGTAAAGAATAGAATACCTTCTTTTTTTAATGAATCTGTTTTCAAAAATTATAGAAAAGAATAATACACAAACCACCACTAATTAACATTTCTACTAATTGTGCTGAATACCACCAAAATACAGGTGCAGAAAATGTTATTAACATAGTTCCAAGTAAAGATGCCTTTTATTTTTCCTAGTAATAATCATAAGTAATTCAAAGCTTACTAAAAACAAAGCAATTAATCTTCCATACCAATAAATAGACATACCATAGTCACGACCAAAGAACAAGTATCCTAGTAAAAACGGTTTACCAATGCATAAAATACTTTTAACTGGAACAGGAATAGTAGCGAGAACGTCAGTTGCAGTTCCACGCATAACCGGATTAAAATAATTATAACCAGTCGTTGTTTGAGATAAAACATAAGAAGAGTTAACTAACCATTCATCACTTCTAATAGCCCTAGCATCTCCAATTAATGGAGTAAAAGAATTAACTTTATAATTTGGTTCAATATAGTTTTCCCACATACCATAACTACTTCCATTAAATTTACCTAATACTAATATTAGAAAAAGTAAGAAAAGCGACTAAATATCTTTTCTTATATAAAAAATTATATATATCTTTTATCCGAAACATAAAGTGAGAAGATATAAAGAAAAAGAAAATAAAAAGTAGTAAAAAGAGGAAAAAGTCTGTTTTAAATATTGTTACTATATTTATATTATCATTTACAATATAAACTGATCCTAAGTAAGCTAGTAATAATTGTAAAATAATTATATATATTCTCTCTATTTGTTCTTTTTTTTCATATTTAACACCTATTGTTTCTTTTTTCTTATCAGCTTTATCAAGCATAAACCAACCTTTTTACTAAAATTAGGATTATAAAATCTATCTTCTGTCAACTTATTCTTCCATTTATCATACATATATTTTTTCTTCTAATTGAAATCTTTTATACTTTTCACTAGTTGTATCTAATCCTCTAGATTTTGATTCATAATGTAATAACTCTACATTTGGCAAGAATACATTATAATAACCCTTTTCCAAAAGTTTAATATTAAAATCTATATCATTATAAGCAACTTTTAAATTTTCTTCCAAGCCACCTACTTCTAAAAACTTTGTTTTTTTTAATCATTAGGCAAGCTGCTGTACAAGCACTATAGTTATAAGGTACTCTTAATCTACCATACATTCCAAAGTCATCACGTGTTGCACCAATATAAGCATGAGAAGCTACTCCACCTAAGCCTAAAATAACTCCACCGTGTTGAACAGTTTCATCTGGATATAATAGTTTTGGTCCTACTGCCCCAATGTGTTTTTTGCATAGCATAACCTACCATTATTTTTAACCAATCTCCAGTAATAACTTCCGTATCATTGTTTAATAATACAATATACTCACCTGTTGCTTTTTCAACAGCTATATTATTTATTCTAGAATAGTTAAACTCCATAATACAATCAACTACTTTAAAATTTTTATATTTCTTCTTATATTCATCAAAAGAAATCCAATGTCTTTTTCTCTTTACTATCATTATTAGCAATTATTATTTCATAATTTTTATAATTAGTTTTTTCATAAATGGAATCAATACAAGTTTTTAATATATCTACATAATCTCTTGTTGGAATAATAATAGAAATTTTAGGTTCTTTTTTCATAAGTATAATATACTCTATAATAAGTACTAAGTTCATCCTTTTCAACTGTTCCCTTAATGTTTCTCCTAGCAAGAGCATTTTCAATGGCAAGTTTACCCTTATCAGTAGCATAACTCTTATTACTAATTGTCATAGAAGTAGATCCTTCTATCATTCGCCAATGATATAATATTTCTGGTATATGATAAATTTTATTTGTCTTTTTCTGTAACTTTTAAAAAGTAAATCATGATCTTGAGCACCTTCTAAACCAACAGTAAAACCTCCAACTTCTTCTACTATTTTACGTCTTAATACTACAAGATGACAAATATAATTTAAACTTAATAAAGTATCAGGAGAAAAATCAGGTTTAAAGTTTGGATCACAATAAAGACCTTTAGGATTTAATTTATCCTCATCACTATATATCAAATCTAAATTTTTATTTTTATTTAATACACTTACAACTTTATATAAAGCATCTGGTGTTAACAAATCATCATCATCCATTAAAGCTACAAAATCACCAGTAGCCATTTTTAAAGCATCATTAGTTGTCTTAGATATATGTCCATTTTCACTTCTATATTTTACTTTAATTCTTTCATCCTTTTTTTATATTCAGTAAGCGTACTTTTAGTTTCTTCAAGTGTAGAACAATCATCAACCAAACATACTTTCATAGTTAGCATAAGTTTGACTGAGTATAGAATCAAGACAAGCAGCCAAATAGCGTCTTTCAATATTATATACGGGAATTAAAATAGAAATCTTAGGTTGATATTTTAATTCTTTATATTCAGTTTCTTTAGTGTTTTCTCTCAACCACTTATTATATTCAGAAACATAAAATGGATTATAAAATCTATCGGTAGTACCATTAATACGAGATTTAAAATCTTTAAATACTTTTTCCACATACTAGGTGGTACTAAAAATGATATTCCTTCCATAAGAATTTAATACCTTTATATAGGACATGTATCATAAGTTTAAACTTAGCCACAAATTTTCTAATAACTTCTAATAGTTTTTCCTTTAATCTTAAAATGAATTTATTATTAAGAGAAAACTAATGTATATTCTTTTTTATTTAAAGTATATAATTCTATTTTTCTTATCTTTTTTATCAATTAAATTAAACACTGTTGTTTCACTATCTATAGAAAATATATCAAATTTAGTATCTTTTCCATCTACAGTTATTTTAAATTCATAGTTAGTTGAATCTCCTTAATTTTCAAAATTACTTGTGGCTTGTTGATTCCGCAAATTTTTTGTTCTTCTACAACAAATACTTCTTTTTCTTCATTTTTAAATCTCCTCTGCAAAACCTTTTTCTAGTTTTCTAAATATGACAAGTCCTATTCCAAAAATTATTGTTGTTATAATAACAGTATATACATCCCTAAACCATTAGGCATTTGATGATATAAGAAGATGTTTCGATAAGCATCTACTAATTGTGACATTGGATTAATGTATAAAACCCAACGAATTGATTTTGGAAACATAGTAGCTGGATATAAAATTGGTGTTGCATAAAATACCATATTTAAAAAGAACTGAATGATGTATTCTGTATCTTTTATATAAATATTAATTGCACTTAAAGCAAATACAATTCCAAAGTTAAAAAGAACTGAATAATAGCAATAACTGGTAATAATAATAAATGAAAACTTAATCCAACTCCACTAAAAATACAAAATATTAAAATGATAATACAACTAATGAAAAAGTTAACTAATCCACTACTAACTACAGATATTGGTAAAATTTCTCTTGGAAAATATACTTTCTTAATAATACCAGCATTCATTCTAACAGTAATCATCCCTTGATTAATAGCTGTTGTAAAATAGTTCCAAGGAATTATGGCTGTAATCAAATAAACAAGATAATTATCAGTTTTAACGCGCATAATATAAGGAAAAACTATAGCATATACTAATACCATTAATAAAGGATTTACAAAAGACCAAAGAATTCCCAAAATTGACCCTTTATATTTACCTCTTATCTCTTTTTTTGACATTACTTTTTAGTAATTCACGATAATTATATAAATTATTAATTAATTGCATATTATACCTCACTCACATTCTTTCAAATAATGATCAATTACTTTAGTAACATTTCCATCTTCTTTTATATGTCCTTCATGAATCCAAACTGCTCTAGTACACAATTTTTTTCAAAGCATCCAAACTATGACTAACAATAACGATTGTTCTATCACTTTCTTTTAATTCATTTAATTTTTGATAGCATTTTTCTTGAAAATGTTGATCTCCAACTGCTAATATTTCATCTATTAATAAAATATCTGCATTAACATTAATAGCTACTGAAAAAAAAGACGCATATACATTCCAGATGAATAAGTTCTGATAGGGTTATCAATAAATTCTTCAAGTTCTGAAAAAGCAATAATATCATCTACTTTAGCATCTATTTCCTCTTTAGTTAAACCAAAGATAGCAGCATTAAAATATATATTTTCACGACCAGTAAAATCATCATGAAAGCCTGCTCCTAACTCTAATAGTGATGTAAGTTTTCCAACAGTTGTAATTTTACCTGTAGTTGGATAAATAATCTTAGTCATCAACTTAAGCAATGTACTTTTTCCACTTCCATTAACACCAATAAGAGCAACTGTTTCTCCCTTTTTTGATTGTTAAATTAATATCTTCAAGTACCGTTCTCTGTTCAACTTTATTTTTTTAAAAAAATACTATTCTTTCTTTTAATGTATTTGGTTTATCTGAATATATTTTAAATTTTTTAGTTACATTTTCAACTTTTTATTGAATAATCTTTTTTCTTTACCATAATAAAACCTCACTTTCATTATTATAACATTTTATCTTTATTAACAAAAGTTATTATTCATACATAATATCTAAATCAACACTTCCTGTAATTCCAGAAACATTGCCTTTATTACTATACTGCCAATATTTATAAGGTGCAGTATAGTCACTTTTATCATTATAATCATAGGTCCAATGAGCTAACCAAATTTCATAATTACTGATTTTGTTCATATCTACTTTATTAAAAGAAAATCTTTATTAATGTAAATAACAGATGAAAAGCCATACTTCTCCATTGTTTCAACAAATCCTCTGATAGCAGCAGTTCTAGAAGAAGTTGAAATATTATCAGCCCTTTCCATTATGCGATGGCTCAGTAGAATATTCAACATCAAGAGCAATCGGTAATTTTAAGTTAGATGAAATAAAAGGATTTATTGCTAAAACATTTTTAACATATTCAGCTTCTGCTTGTCCTTCTTCATAAGAAGTTGCTTGACTAAAAAGTAAACGCCCGTAGTGATGCCATTTTTAATAGAAGAAGTAGCATTACTAACAAATTTAGTATCAGTAACCATCTTACCAGTAGGAGACATAACCTCTAAAACCAAGTCTTACAAAAGCAAAATCAACCATGCCACTATATCTTTACTGAGGTCCAATCTATATTTCCATTATATTGTGAGACATCAATTCCTAATTTCATTTTATCATATATATATACTTTTTTTTCATATGTTCTGATAAGTTCATCAAAGAATTATACAATTTAATAGTAATATTGTGATAACCAAGTGTTAATAATTTACTTGGTATTATAGTTTGAAAACCTGGTGTTTGGTTAGTTTCTCTTCCACCATAAAGTTATTATATCTAAAACATCTTCCTCGTTCTGTTCTTATAACATCAGTTATTTCATTATCATCATAAAAAACTTTTATCTTACTATTAATATCTTCACTCATTTCCCAGCCTCGAACAAAAATGTCATTATTTTTATTTAAAGAACCACTACTAGGAAAATCTAGTGTAATTATCCCATCATATTTTTTTTATAGTAATTTTTCTTGTTGCTTCATAAATTATTTCATTAAGATGTTTTGTTAGAAGTTTAATTTTTAACAAAATGAGTCCCATCAGTTAAATTACTGGTGTCAATATTTGCATTAAATAACCCATCTTCATTAGATAAACCAGAACTAAGTTTTTTATCATCAACAAGAAATTCTATTTCCGTATTAATAGCAGTAGTAGTTACTTTACCTGTAATATTCATTGATAATTTTGATGTTCACCATCATTTGGAGTTAAAATCTCTTTTAGTCTCATACTTTTTTCAAAATAACTTTTCTCTTTTAGTTTCATTAACTACTGTTCCATGACAATCTAATGCTCTTATTGTTATAGTATGTTTTTCCATCATATAAATTACTTAAATCAAGTTTAGTTAAAATAACCAGGTAATCTGGTTTTTTCTCTTCCACCATAACCTTTAATTGCAGAAATAACATCATCTCTTGCTACTCTTTCTATTGATGTTTCTACTTTAGTATCATCTACTAACACTTCTAGACTTGTTTTAATCTTCGCTCAACATCCAACCATTTAAATAAACTTCACTTGTTACTGTCTGATTATTACTAGGAAAATCTAGGTTAATAAGTGTTTTTGGTTTTATTATCTTAATTTTTTTAGAAGAAGTAGCAATTACTTCGTCATTTCTATTATAATATAAAGCTTTTAGGTATGTTCACCATATGAATATGATGTTAAATCAATAACAGTTGTGAAACCAGGACTAAGATTAGATTTTCCACCATAACCTTTAATATTGTTAACTACATCTTCTCTTGCATATTTTAAAATATCGCTAGTTACTTCATTATTATCAATAAAAAAACTTTAATTTTCCTTCTTGATCATCACTCATTACCCAGCCTTGAACAAACAAACTGGAATACTCATTTTTTTTCTTGTACTGGAAAATCAACATTTAAAAAAGGAAACATATTTTTTTATTTTGATAGCTATGTTTTTTCTTTCTGCTACTACTTTATCTTTATTTTTTATTTTTATACTTAAGATGTGTTCTCCATCAGATATATTAGCAGTATCAATGATTGTTGTAAAACCAGGATTAACATTTTCTGTTCCATAGCCTTTAATTGAAGCAGTAACGTCTTCTCTTGCATATCTTAAAATGGACGCATCTACTTTTTATTGATCTAGAAATACTTCCATTTCAAAATCATTAATTCGCTCATTACCCAACCTTGACAAAAATACTATCTTTATTTGTACTATCATACTTTGGAAAATCCACATTTAATAATGTTTTTGGAGCTTTGAAATAAATTTTCCTTTGCTCACTTGCTAATCAATTTATTATTAGAGTCTAATACTTCTATTTTAAGAAATGTTTCCATAATTATAATTACTAATATCTATAAAACTTTGAAAACCAGGGGTTTTTTATTCCTTCACCACCATAACCCGTAATAGCTTTAACACATCTACTCTTTCATTACGATTAATTAAGGAAGTTATTGGTTTTCCATCTATACTTATAGAAATATTATTATCAGTCTCACTCATTACCCATCCTTGAACTAATAATTCATTATTGACATTACTCCTATTTCTTGAAAATCCACATTTAATAATGTTGCTGGAGCCTTGATAGTAAATTCTCTTTGCTCACTTTCTAGTAATCTATTATTAGAATCTAATGCTTCTATTTTAAAGAGAATGCTTTTCCATAATCATACTTACTAATATCTATAAAAGTTTGAAAACCAGGTGTTTTATTCCTATCACCACCATAACCAGTAACAGCTGCTAAAACATCTTCTTTCATTACGATTAATTAAGGAAGTTATTGGTTTTCCATCTATACTTATAGAAATATTATTATCAGTCTCACTCATTACCCATCCTTGAACTAATAATTCATTATTGACATTACTACTACTTCTTGAAAGTCAACATTTAATAATGTATTATTAAAAGCTTTAACATTAATAAATACACCCATCAATAATAAGAAAAAAAAAAAAAAAGCAACTTTTTTTTTTCATTGTATCACCCCATCTAATTTATTATACCATACGTATTCACTAGTTAAGTGAAAACATTTATTTCTAAATTATTATATTTGTTAAGCTAGTATCAACTCTTATTGAATAAAAGTATTCTTTAATTTTGCTATTAATTTTCTTTGATATTTTTCTATTTTTAATATAGAAGAATAGCTTTTTTCTAATCATTTCAATAATTATACATATACTAAAAACTATTATAGTTGCTAGTGTTATTCTAACAAATATCTGTATAAAAGTTGGACTATAATTTCCTATAAAGAAAAACTTATATAAATATCTCCGTACCAAAATATTATCATGAATCAAATAGACGCCAAATGAACAAGAAGCAACCTTATTTATAAACTTACTTTTTAAACTAAACGATTCAAATAAAAGAAAATATACTAAAGTTTGAATTATTATAATAGGACTATCATAGTCTGGTAAGGCTGTTAACAATCTACCAATCTCTTTTAAAATACTATGTTCCGATATCAATAATTCTTCACCATGATAATGTAGTAAGGCATTAAGAAAAACACATAAAAGGAATACAAAAATAAAAAATCAATCTTCTAGCGTTAACGGAAAATACTTTAAAAAATAATTTTTTCTTAATAGGAAACTTTTTAAATATGCTCCAAAACAGTATAATAGACAAAAAAGTTAACAAAGAAAACCTTTATTATTATTAAATGCTAGTTGTCCTGTAAAGAAAGGCACTATAGAGCCTATTAAAAACAATGAAAGTAATAATCTATGAAATTGTTTCTTAGTCATATTATTAATCAAAAAATTCAAAAAGGACTACAACAACATAATAGTAAGTATATTGCCAAATACCAATATTGATTAAATAAGGTTATTGGTAATATTAATTGAACAATTTCTAAAGTTTCTATTTTAATTCCTATTAACAAAAATATAATTAAAAATAATACTTTATAAAACCAACCACTGTTATTCATAGAAATCAACCTATTTATTTTAAATTTTTTGTCGCACTGAAAAATAACCCATTAAAACAATAAAAGAGTTAACATGAATAATTGTAAAATACATAAAACAAGTATTACAAAGTGAATAAATCCAGACGTTGTTTGTAAAAGTGACGTATTATAAGCAAATGATAGGCTACTATTAACAACATAGATACTATTCTCATTAATTCAAAATTTGATTGACGTACATCATCACTTACAGTCTGTCTCATTTATTTTGACCCCCACCCTACAATAAGAATATAACATAAGTAGAGATAAAATTTCAATAAAAAAAGGAATATTAGCTAATTATTTGCTTAATTTCCTTTGTAACTACTTCATAGCCTTTATCAGATAAATGCAAACCATCCTTGGTGTATTCTTCTTTTAAATTGTCATCATCATCTTTTAATAAATCATACATATCTATATAAGTTATATCATTATCTTCACAATAATCTTCTAACTTTCATTTATTTCTTTTATATCACTGTTTTTTCTATTTCCAGCATTATTTCTTCTTATATCATGATTAACAGGATAAATACTTTCTAAATAAAGTTCCGCTTTTGGTCTATTGCTTTTTATTTCTTCTAATATTTTTTCTATATTTCCAATAACATCTTCTTTACTATGTTTTAAATCTAAATCATTAGTACCAATTAATAAAAATACTTTACTAGGATTATACTGGTATACTCTTTTTTTCATATCTTTTAGTATATCATCTGTTGTATTACCACTTATTCCACTATTAACTACTGGTAAGTCTTTATAATATTTATCAAGGTCATAAAAGTCAGTGATAGAGTCTCCTAAGAATAAATAATTATCAGGTACTTTTTCCACTTCTTTTATTTTAGTAACTACTTTTACTTTATGATGATTAAAAGTAGTATAATGAAAAAATAATAAATCCTAAGAAACAAACTACAAGAATGATAATAACTATTACTAAAGATTTAGAATATACTGTCTTTTCTACTATATTAGTATTTTTCTTTCTAGGCTTCTTGGTTAGAAAACTCATATCCATTTCATCTTCTACTTGATTATCTTCAAAATTAAACTTCTGTTGTTTAGTTTCTGATAAGTCTTCCTTTATCTCTTCCTCAAGTTTTTCATTTAAAAGCTTCTTCCTCTTCTATTTCTTTTACTACATCTTTATCTATAATATCTTCTTTTTCATTAGTTTCAACTATTTCTACTTCATCAGTATAAAGAGATTCATTTCTCTTTATTCTTTTTTTGTATTTCTTCTTTTTCTCTCTTCATCATTATTCTTATCTATAAGATTATTATCTTCTAGTAATTTATTTATTTCCTTCTTTGTAATTGTTCTAGTATTAGTCTTATTAGTACTTTTATTTTTCTTTTTCTTAGCCATATCACTCACTACCTTTTTAATAATTCTTCTTCATTATATAACAGAGAAAAAACTATTTACAAGTATTATTTGCAAATAGTTTTAGTTTTTAATCTTTATAACTATTTTTATAGCTACCATCTTTAATAGCATTTAACCATTCTTCATTATTTAAATACCAGTCAATTGTTTCTTTTATACCTTTTTCAAAAGTATAAGTTCTCTCCCATCCTAGTTCTTTCTCTACTTTACTAGAATCTATGGCATATCTTAAATCATGTCCTTTTCTATCTGTAACAAACTCTATTAAGTCTTCGCTCTTACCTAGTTGCTTTAATATTATTTTAACTATTTCTAAGTTAGTTCGCTCAGAGTGTCCCACCAAGATTATATACCTCTCCACTCTTACCATTTCTAACAATTAAATCAACCCCTATATTATGATCTATTACATGAATCCAATCTCTAACATTTTCTCCAGTTCCATAGACTGGTATCTTTTCATCTTTTAAAGCTTTAGAAATAGTAAGTGGTATTAACTTTTCTGGAAACTGATAAGGTCCATAATTATTAGAACAACGACTAATAGTTGTATTTAAACCATAAGTTCTGTGATATGCTCCTACTAATAAATCAGCACTAGCTTTACTAGTTGAATATGGGCTTGATGTATGAATTGGTGTACTCTCAGTAAATAATAAATCTTTTCTATCAAGTGGTAAATCACCATATACTTCATCTGTTGATACTTGATGATATCTTGATACATTATACTTTTAGACAAGCATCCATCAATACTTCTGTTCCAATTATATTAGTTCTTAAAAATATTTCTGGATCTTTAATCGAATTATCAACATGACTTTCGGCTGCAAAATTTATTACTACATCAAACTTTTCTTTTGCAAATAATTCATATACAAACTCTCTATCAGTAATATTACCATGAACAAACTTGTAATTATCCTTTTCTTCTAAATCTTTTATATTATTATAATTTCCTGCATAAGTTAAGGCATCTAAACAAACAAAATAATCATCACTATATTTATTAACTACATAATGTAAGTAATTACTACCAATAAACCCTGCTCCTCCTGTAACTAAAAATTTCATTATTATCAATCCTCCTGTAATTATTCTAACAATAATTGGTAAAAAATAAATATTAAACATCTACATATTCATTTTATTTAAATTTTTATTTAAATTTTTTTATTTTTTCATTATGTGATGTTACTATCAAATCCTTTTATCTTTAAAACTGAGTAAACATAGTTGTATATATATCTTCTTCTTCTACTAAAGCACTAACGTAATATCTTGTGGCGTCTTTCTTATAACTGCACTTCTAATTCTTCCATTTATGCTTTTTTTATTTCTATATCCTTTTATTTTTATCCATTTTAATTTAGGAAGCTTAATCAGTCTTTTTTTTCTAAATCAAGTTCTATCGAATTATATACTTTTTTCTTTATAGGTACTTACCACGTTGTTGGTTTTATAACTGTCCTTAACCCCTTTTGCTTTAAATTTAGGAAAACCACCTTGCTTACAGAAATGGTCATATGCAAATTTACCCTTTTAGTATTATTGTAAGTATCAATTCTATCACTTAAAAAGATATTATAGATAAGTCTAACAAAACCGATAGTTTTATTTATTAAAGTCTTTTGCTCTACATTTGGATAAAGCCTAAAAAACATACCCTTTAAGTACTTTCATATGACCACCTCAATTCATTAGAATATAGTGTATCATATAAAACAAATGTTTGCAATAACTGTTTAAAAACTTTTTATAACTTTCAGGGCTGCAAGATACATAGGTTAATCCTACTCTATGACAAAAATCAATAGAAGCTGGATCTCCACCATGTTCTCCACAAATACCAAGGTCAATATTAGGTCTTGTTTTCTTACCTAGTGCTACACCCATACCTACTAACTTACCAACACCATCTTGATCTATTGTAGCAAAAGGATCTTGTTCAAATATCTTTTTAGCATAATAATCTTTCAAGAATTTAGAAGCATCATCTCTAGAAAAGCCATAAGCAAGTTGCGTTAAATCATTGGTACCAAAAGAGAAAAAATTCAGCTTCTTTTGCTATTTCATCAGCAATAACACAAGCTCTTGGAACTTCAATCATAGTACCAACTTTATATTTAAGAGATTTATTACTACTAGCAATAATCTGATCAGCTGTCTCACATACTATTTTCTTAATATAAGAAAGTTCATTAGTTGTACCAACTAGTGGAATCATAATTTCTGGAGTAACATCTATTCCTTCATCTATTACTTCTAGTGCTGCTAAAATAACGGCTCTTGTTTGCATAACGGCTATTTCTGGATAAGTAATAGCAAGACGACAACCTCTATGTCCCATCATTGGATTAAATTCTTTTAATGATTCTACTCTATTTTTTAACTCTTGAAAACTCATATCTAAAGTAGGAGCTAGTTCAGTTATTTCTTCATCAGTATGTGGTAAAAACTCATGAAGTGGTGGATCCAAGTATCTAATTACTACTTCATAACCTTTCATAGTTCTAAATAAATCTTTAAAGTCTTCTTTCTGATAAGGTAAAATCTTAGTAAGAGCTTCTTCTCTTTTTTCTTTAGTATCTGCTGTAATCATTCTTCTAAAATTAAAGATTCTATCTTTATCAAAGAACATATGCTCTGTTCTGCATAGTCCTATTCCTTCAGCCCCAAACTTCCTTGCTACTTTAGCATCACGATAATTATCAGCATTAGCTCTTACTCTTAGTCTTCTAACACTATCAGCCCATTCCATAAAGGTTTCAAAGTTTCCACTGATAGTAGGTTCTACTGTTAATATTTTTTCACCATAGACATTACCAGTACTTCCATCAAGTGATAAATAATCTCCCTCATGAAAGACTAATCCTTCACTTGTAGTTACTGTTTTATTAACTTCATCTACTACTAGACTTCCACAACCTGATACACAACAAGTTCCCATTCCACGAGCAACTACAGCTGCATGAGATGTCATTCCCCCTCTTACAGTTAAGATACCATGGGCAAGATTCATTCCTTCAATATCTTCAGGGGATGTTTCATTCCTTACTAATAATAAGTCCTTTTCCCCTTTCTCATGAAAAGCCATAACATCTTCAGCTGTAAAACAAATCTTACCTGTTGCTGCTCCAGGTGATGCTGCTAGTCCTTTAGCTATTACTCTAGCATTCTTTAATGATTCACTATCAAAAGTTTTATGAAGTAATTGATCAAGACTAGTTGCTTCTACTTTCATTAAAGCTTCTTCCTTACTAATCATTCCTTCATTAACCATATCAACGGCTATTTTTAAAGCAGCTTGGGCTGTTCTTTTTTACCATTCCTTGTCTGTAACATATAAAGTTTTCCATCTTCAATAGTAAACTCCATATCTTGCATATCTTTATAATGATTTTCTAGAATAGAACAAATTCTTTCAAATTCATTATAACACTCTGGCATAACTTCTTTTAAAGTTGCTATAGCTTGTGGTGTTCTAATACCTGCTACTACATCTTCTCCTTGAGCATTCATTAGATATTCACCAAATAAAACTTTCTCACCAGTCGCTGGATTTCTTGTAAAAAGCAACCCTGTACCAGAAGTATCTCCTTTATTTCCATAAACCATTTGTTGAACATTAACAGCTGTACCCCAATTAGAAGGAATATTATTAAGTCGACGATAAGTTTTCTGCTCTATCTGTATTCCAGCTTCTAAAAACCGCTTTTATTGCTTCAAGTAATTGTACTTTAGCATCTTGGGGAAAATCACATCCTGCATACTTTCTATATTCTATCTTATATCTATTAATAACTTCTAATAAATCATCTGCTGTTAAGTCTGTATCATTAGTAACATTTTTCTCTTCTTTAATCTTATCAAATAATTTTTCAAAAGAACTTTTAGGAAAGTTCATTACTACATCAGCAAACATTTGAATAAAACGGCGATAACTATCATAAACAAATCTTTTATTATTAGTTATTTCACTAAATCCTAAAAGCAACACTATCAGTCATACCAAGATTTAAGACTGTATCCATCATTCCTGGCATTGATACTCTAGCACCACTTCTTACTGATACTAATAAAGGATTAGTTTCATCTCCAAACTTTTTTACCTGTTATTTCTTCTAGATGAGCTAATTCTTTTAAATATTTCCTCTTCTATTTCTTTATTTATTGTTTCATTTTCTTCATAATACTTAGTACACGCATCAGTAGATACGGTAAATCCTTGGGGAACTGGTAGACCTAAACTAGTCATTTCGGCAAGATTAGCTCCTTTTCCTCCTAAGGTGTTACGCATATCTTTATTACCTTCACTAAAAGCATAAACATATTTCATATTTTCCTCATATCCTTTCTACTTAAGTATATCAAAATAAAAAAAAAAAAAAAGTAGCATAAACTACTTCATTTCATCGATATATTTTTTTAGTTGTTTAGAATCTTGTCCTAATATAATTTTTAACTGATTATTAATTTCCACTACTCCTTTAGCACCTAGCTTTTGAATAGCTTCTTTATCAGCTTTACTAACATCTTTCAATGTAACAATAAATCTAGACATTTTTATTTCTGATTGAATGATGTTATCTTTTCCTCCTAGATATTCAACTAGTTTATTAAAGTCTAAGCCAGCATCTTTCTTATTAGCTTTAAGTACTGCAAGTAAGATAACTAGAAGTACTAATAAAATAATTATATATTCCATTTTATCCTCCAACAACACCTATTATACTTTATTTTTTTTAAACCTTCAAGTTTTATATTTTCTAGTTATCATACATTATTTCGATAAGAGATGAATCTTCTCCCTAGTTTATCTACAAAATCAGTACCTAATCTAGTTTTTAATTTTTCAAAGCGGTTTATAAATTCTTCTACTGGCAATAGAAATAAATCAAGAGATGATAATAATAAATCTTTAGCATAATAAACATTATTTTCCTGTAAATATCTAAATATTTTAGAAATATTTAAAGCATCCATCTTTGTTATTTCCTCATCAGAAAAATTTTCTCTCTAATACTTTAATATCAAAACTATCTAACAGCATTTTTACTTGCCACCTTTCTTTGTATCTTCATTAAAACTAAATTTACTAAAATCATATTTTAACATCTGTTCTTTTATATCTATTCCATATTTTTTTTTTAAGAATCCTGGTTGTTTTTCCCAAATATCATGTTTAGTTTATCATTTTCTATTAAAGGCATATTATTATCATTTAAATAATTTATTAAAGCAAAGTTTTGACTCGGTGAAAACAACAAAAACATGTAGTATTAAGATATCCATCAATTTTATAATACTCAGCCATTTTAAATAAAACAGGTAGTTTAGTAATCATTTGTTTAGATTTTGCCGTAACTGAAGATGTTAACAAATCTTTATATCTTATATCATTCCAATATGGCATTTCTAATAGTTTTTGAATATCTTCTATTTTAGCATGAGCTAGTGTTTGTGACGTAAATAATTTTATGTTTTTTAAATTCTTCACTATGTATCATTTTTTGAATATCTTTATTTTAGCAGAAGCTAATGTTGTTGATGTAAATAACTCCGGATACTCTTTAAATTCTTCACTATGTATCATTTTTTTGAATATCTTCTATCTTGGCACGAGCTAGTGTCTGTGATGTAAATAACTCTTTATGTTCTTTAAATTCTTTGCTATTAATCATTTTTTGAATATCTTCTATTCTAGTAAAAGCTAATGTTGTTGATGTAAATAACTCCGGATACTCTTTATACTCTTCACTATGTTATCATTTTTTGAATATCCTCTATTCTAGCATGTGCTAATGTTGTTGATGTGAATAACTCCGGATATTTTTTAAATTCTTTACTATCTATCATTTTTTGAATATCTTCTATTTTAGCATGAGCTAGTGTTCTGGAGGTAAACAATTCTTTATGTTCTTTAAATTCTTCTACTGTTAATAATATTTTTAATCTCATCCAAAGTGGTAAAACCCAATTTAACATAACCAGCAATAGACAAGGTCCAATCTTTATTTAATCCTAACTCTTAAACTGTAATTACTAAATCCTTAGGACAAGATTAAAATTGATGTATTCTTATTAATAGATTCTTTTCCATAATTTTCTTCTACATAATCATAAGTGTCTTTTAAACTATTAGGCTCTGATGATAAGACATGCAAACATGACTTCAATTGATGAAAATGACACATCATTTTGTTTTTAGAAAATCAATATTATTATCTTTTATAGCATTAACATTTCTATATAAGATACTAGGACACTTTTCTATATTTGCCCTACTAACTTTTAATTTATTTATTAAGTAATCTAATGTTTTATCAATAGCTTCATATTCACCTTTAGATAAAATATTATTATTTTTGTTAACAATATTTTCTTTTGAAACGCCATATTTATCACATAATAATTTTAAACTATATTCGTCTATCATAAACTTTCTCCTCTACTTTATTCATACATTATTTCGATAAGAGATGAATCTTCTCTAGTTTATCTACAAAATCAATGCCTAATCTAGTTTTTAATTTTTTTCAAACTTGTTTATAAATTCTTCTACTGGTAATAGAAACAAATCAAGAGATGATAATAATAAATCCTTAGCATAATAAACATTATTCTCTTGTAAATATCTAAATATTTTAGAGATATTTAAAGCATCCATCTTTGCGATTTCCTCATCAGAAAAATTCTCTCTCAATACTTTAATATCAAGACTATCTAACTGCATTCTTACTACCACCTTTCTTTGTATCTTCATCAAAAAGCTAAATTTACTAAAATCATATTTTAACATCTGTTCTTTTATATCTATTCCATATTTTTTCTTTTTAATACACCAGGTTGTTTTCCAAATACCATATTTAATTTATCATTTTCTATTAAAGGAATATTATTATCATTTAAATAATTTATTAAAGCGAAATTTTGACTTGGTGAAAATAACAAAAACGTGTAGTTAGGTATCCATCAATTTTATAATACTCAGCCATTCTAATTAAAACAGGTAGTTTAGTAATCATTTGTTTAGACTTTGCTGCAACTGAAGATGTTAACAGTTTTTTATATCTTGCATCATTCCAATATGGGATTTGTAATAGTTCTTTGAATATCTTCTATCTTAGCATGAGCTAATGTTTGTTGAAGTAAATAACTCTGGATGTTCTTTAAATTCTTCACTATGTACCATTTTTTAATATCTTTTATTTTAGCATGAGCCAATGTTGTCTGATGTAAATAATTCAGGATATTTTTTAAATTCTTTGCTATTTATCATTTCTTGAATTTCTTTTATTTTAGCATGAGCTAATGTTTCCGATGTAAATAATTCAGGATGTTTTTTAAATTCTTTACTATTTATCATTTTTTTGAATTTCTTTTATTTTAGCATGAGCTAGTGTTTCCGATGAATAATAACTCCGTAAATAATTCTTCACTATGTTTTTTTGAATTCTTCATCTTAGCATGCTATTTATCATTTTTTGAATTTCTTTTTTATTTTTGAGCATGAGCCAATGTTGTCGAGACGTAAATAACTCAGGATATTTTTAAATTCTTGGCTATTTATCATTTCTTGAATTTCTTTTATTTTAGCATGAGCCAATGTTGTTGATGTGAATAACTCAGGATATTTTTTAAATTCTTCGCTATTTATTATTTCTTTAATTTCTTTTATGCTACCACGAGCCAACGTCGGCGACGTAAACAAGTCGGGATATTCTTTAAATTCTTTACTATCTATCATTTCTTGAATATCTTTTATTTTAGCATGAGCTAAAGTTGTCTGCGACGTAAATAACTCAGGATATTTTTTAAATTCTTGGCTATTTATCATTTTTGAATATCTTCTATTTTAGCATGAGCCAATGTTGTTGAAGTGAATAACTCAGGATATTTTTTAAATTCTTGGCTATTTATCATTTTTTGAATTTCTTTTATTTTACCATGAGCCAGTGTTTCAGATGTAAATAATTCAGGATATTTTTTAAATTCTTGACTATTTATCATTTTTGAATTTCTTTTATTTTAGCATTTGTTTCATTTGTTCTTTAAATTCTTTGCTATTTATCATTTCTTGAATTTCTTTTATTTTACCATGAGCCAATGTTGTTGAGGTGAATAACTCAGGATATTTTTTAAATTCTATACTATTAACAATATTTTCGATTTCTTCTAAAGTTGTAGTGCCAAATCCGATACAGGAGGTTATCAATAAATTCCATTCTTTATCTAATTCTAATTTTTCAACTTCAATTATTGAATCCTTATTACAAATTAAAATAGATGTATTTTTATTTATGGCTTCTATTCCATAATTTTCTTCTACATAATCATATGTATCTTTTTAAACTATTAGGCTCTGATGATAAAACATGTAAACATGATTCTATTGATGAAAATGACACATCCTTTTGTTTTAAATAATCAATATTTTTCTTGATAGCATCAACATTTCTATAAAGGATACTTGGACACTTTTCTATATTTGCCCTACTTACTTTTAATTCATTTATTAGGTAATTTAGTGTTTTATCAATATCTTCATATTCACCATAAGTAAGTACATTATTATTCTTATTATAAGATCAGTCATTAACTCTCTTATCTCCCACTGAGCTTTATTACAACATCTCATTCTAGTAATCCACTCAAAGTTTCTAGCATTCATAGTAGTAGTTATATTACAAGCATTACCGGATAAATAGAAATATACTAAATCCTCATCTCTTATTCCTTTGTCTTTATATTCTTCTACTTTTAAATTATTCTTCTTAAAGATATCTCTATACTCTTCTTCATGATTATCTTTAATACTATTAGGTATTACATAGTTTTTCATATTCCAAAGAGGAACAAAATCAGGTACTAATAAAGATTGCATTCTATGTCTTGATATATGAGTAAGTACCGCTAATGATATAGGAAGCTCAAAAGAATACGCTACTTGCTCTAATTCTCTTTGATTCTTACTATGTAAAAACTAGTAAACATTTTTTTCTTTTTAATATCTTTATCTTCCTTAACTAATTCATCTAATACTTTAGAAGCTTTTTCACTACTTAATTGATAACGATTCATTAAAATACTACAAAGTACTTTATCATCAGCCCTTTCTAGATAATCAGATTAATTTTGGTTTAGTAAGTAATTTATCTTCTTGCTTTACTAATTTATCTAAATAAGTAAATTGATCATTATAATAATCTTTATTTTCTTTCTTTTTTTAAAGAACTTACTAAATAAGGACAAGCTTCTCCCCATCATATTAGCAAGTTTTGCACCTAACTCTTTAGCTTCATCTATCTTAGCCATCTTTCCGTATAGTAAATCTGAGGTAATCCTAAAAAGCTCATTAGCATCGCATCCCATAATTATATTACTATGATAAGAATAAGGTAAGATATATCTACAATCTTCTATTGGTAACCTTCATCTACTAATTTTCCATATTTAGTAAATAAGTTTTTCATATAATTATTATAATCTAGTTTTTATTAATTTCTTCTAATCTATCTCCATTAACTGTTTTAAAATCAGGAACATAAAAACCAACATTTCTAAAGTCAACATTTCTTCTTGATTTAATAGTAAATGATGTTAATCTATACTCAATTATGGTTTGTTCTATAACTGGTGTTACATCTTCTAAAGCAAAGACTAGATAGTCATGTTCTGATATTGAACGATGTCCATACCCTACTACTGCCTTGGCAAGACGTAGATTTTTTCTGATAATCATTTTTACTTTCATAAACATCCATAACAGTACCTTCACTTCTAGATAAAGCTCCAGCTGATGCTACTATTCGTAAATTATTTTCTATCTCTTCTTTTGTGTTTGATCCTAATAATACAACATTCATTTTATTTTCTCCTTAAATATATAATTTTATTTGATTATAAGCTATTTAGAGAAAAGGAAAAGAAAAAAGAACCGATATTACTTACCAGTTCTTCTATTTTTTTCATATCTTAAGTCTTTTACAAGATTAAGTACTACAAATACTAAACATATTGAAATAACAATAATTAAGTTCTTACTTAATAAGCTTCCTTCAATTGTCATTAATGATTCTTAATAGACCAATTGTATAAGTCATTGGTAATAATGGATGTAAAAATCTAAATGATTTAGTTACTGTTTCAATTGGGAAAGTTCCTCCTGCTGCAGCAAGTTGTAAAACAAGTAAAATTAAAGCAATAAACTTACCAACATCTTTTAAAGTTTAGAATTAAAAATTCAATAAGAGCTACAAAAGTATTAGCAATTAATACTATTGAAAAAAATAATATAGTGGAATAGATGTAATTTCAAAATCTAATAATACTTGTAATAAGAAGGCTAAAATAATACCAGCTATAGTTCCAAGTACATGATAATAGAATGTTCTTTTTTTAAGTGATTTGGATTATCAATAGATAATTTTTCAAATCTATTCTCTTTATCAAAGTATAAGATAATGTATAACATTAAGGCTCCTACCCATAAAGCAATAGAGATAAAGAATGGTGAGAAGGCAGTTCCATATGATGGTACTTCATTAACTACCTTTTTATCTACTTTAACGACATTTTCACTATATTTACTTATATCTTTTAATGGGGATACCTCTTCTTCTGTTACATCTTTCTTACTCTTAATTTGCTTCTTAGCATCTTTAACACTATTATCTAGTGTTATTAAACTATTATTTAAAGTCTTAGAACCAGATGATAAAGTTAATAAACCATTTTTAATGGTAGCAGAATTAGTTAATAATTTATTAACTCCTTGATTAAGAGTATCATTACCTTCTTTTTAATTTATCACTACCTATTTTAGCACTATTTATAGCAGTTTGTAAGGCATCTATTGAACTAGGTAATGTCTCTAGTGATACAGTTTTTTTCATTTAACTCATTTAAGCCAGCATTTATCTTGTTATTACCATCTACTATAGCATCACTACCATAACTAATAGTTTCAAAACTATTAAGTCCTTTTCTCATTCTTAGTAAGTAGTAAAACACTTGTCTTATATAAGTTAGTCATATCACCAGTTGTATCTCCAAGACACATTTCTCTTCCTTCACAACTACTACTTAGCATACTAACGATAGTATTAGCAGCACTATTTGCATAAGTTGATATTTTTTTACTACCCTCTACATAAGCACTAAGACTAGCAGTAAGATTGTTTGATCCAAGTGTCAAGTTAGCAATGCTAGTTGTTAATATTGAGCACTCATCTTTAACTCATCTAATTTTGATGTTTCCACACTTAACTTGTTTAATCCTTCATTTAGTTCATTAAAGTTAGTAGTAAAGGTATTTGATCCTTCACTTACTTGTTCTAAGCCTTGATGAAACTCTTGATAACCATTTGCTAAAGTATCGGTTCCATCACTAACGCTTTTACTACCATCAACTAACTTATCAGTACCATCACTTAACTTGCTAAAACCATCTACTACGGTATCCAGTGAACTTGGTACTTTTTCTAAACTACTAGCAAGACCAGCTATTATCGTAGCATTAGCTGTATTATCTAGATTAGCTTCTACAGTAGTTACTACCTTATCAATTATTTGACTTGCTAAATAATTAGTCTTTTGATTTGGTGAATAAGTAATTGTTGGATGTTTTTTCTTACTACTACTAGCACTTTCTAAACTACTGGTAAAATCTTTTGGAATAGTTATTACAGCATAATACTTTTGATTAGTAAGTCCATCACTTGCCTTATCTTCATCTACTACACTTAATTTTAAAGTGTTTTTTTCTTTTAAGCTATTAACTAACTCCTTACCTTTTTTTCCTTCATCTTCATTTACAATAGCAACCGGTAAATTATCAAGATTACCTTTTCCATATGGATTCCAATATGCCTTTAGATAAAAAGAAACTATACATAAAAAGGAATTATTAATACTGCTAATAAAATAACATAATTAAATAAACTTTTTTTCTTTTTATCTTTCATTTTATTTTTCCCCTCTACAAATAAACCATCTTTTAAGATAGCAGTTATTTCTTTAACTACCCTATCTTCATCTAACTTTTCATCATATTCAAAGAATATAGAAAAACATACTTTATAAATAATGAATGCTGCTAAATGACTATCACACTTTTTTATTTCTTTTTAGAAATAGCTATATTAATCTTTTCTTCTAAATAGTTTATTACTGCTTCATCATATTGACTTATGAAGTTTGTATTACCACTAATATCTTTCATAATGGTTCTAATGAAATCACTATTCTTTCTAAAAATTAATATTTCTTTTAGTCCCTTTGTTATTCTTTCTGAAAAAGATTTCTCTTCTTTTTTAAGTTTTCTTCAAAAACTTCTGTCATTTTCTCCAATTCTTCTTTGATAAAGTATTCAAACAATTCTTCTTTATCATGAAAATAATTATAAATTGTTTTTTAGTAACACCTGCTTTAGAAGCTATCTCTTCCATTGATACTTTTTATATCCATAGTCGGTAAACAAGATTCTAGCAGCATTTACTATATCCTCCTTTTTCATTTTATTTCACCTCACTACACCAATATACCAATTTGGTATACCAGTATATTTTATTCATAAACTGAATAAATGTCAATACTTTTTTCTTAAAACACTTTATTTTTTTCATAATATTATGCTATAATCTATTCATGCACATGTGGCGAAATTGGTAGACGCGGCAGACTCAAAATCTGCAGAAGTTAATTCTTCGTATGGGTTCGATTCCCTTCATGTGCACCAAAATGATAAGAAACTTGGAAATTAACTCCAAAGTATAATAAAGACTAACTAGAAATAGTTAGTCTTTTGTTATGGAAAATAATTTTACATAGAAAAAAGACTAGTTATTTTTCAAACTAATCTCACTCGATAAACTATTAATTAATCTTCTATTTCCCTATATTTAGACTCATATAAATCTACTTCTTCTTCTTTTGTATCACTACTCAAGAAATCACGCATATCTGGTAATTCGTCAATGCTAGCAAGCCCAAAGTAATCTAAAAAAATCACTTGTTGTTTCATAAAGAATTGGTCTACCTGGTAAACTACTTCTACCAGACTCTTTGATAAAGCCCTTAGCTACTAATTTTCTAACCATTTGAGCACTAGCTATACCTCTTAACTGATCTATTTGAATTTTGTTAATGGTTGATTATGAGCAACAATAGCAAGAGTTTCTAAAGCAGCTTGACTAAGTGAGTGAGTTTCTTTATTTTCAAGTAGATTTTGATAATACAAATGATGTTCTTTTTAGTAGTAAGTTTAAGTTTATTACCTAAAAATTCTATTTTTATTCCCCTACTATCTTTAGAATACTCTTCTTGTAAAGTAGCAATTAATGCTTTAATCTCTTCAAAATCTATTTCTAGTATATCTTTTTATTTGTTCAAGAGATAATCCATCATCTCCTACTACAAATAATAACCCTTCAAGTACCGCTTCCATTTTATACCCCCTCACAAATTATCTCATCATAAATTCCCTCTTGATGAATAATTAACTCTTTATTCTTAGCCATTTCTAAAATAGCTAGAAAAGTAACTACTATATATTCTCTACTTCTAATAGAAAACATTTGATAAAATGATACTTTACCTTTTTCTTTTAGTAGATTCTTTATTTCATATCTTCTACTAGATACTGATATACCTTTTTTAGTAACTTTAGTATTAAGTGGTTTTTTCTTCTTCTTTTCTAATTAAGAATTTTTTTAAAAGCATCTATTAGTAAATCAACAGAGCCACCTTCAAAAGTAGTTTCTTCTTCTTGATAATTACTATATTTTTTTCAGGAGCCTTAGTATATATTTCACTTCTTAACTCTTCTTTTTTCTTTTTAAATCTTTTACTTATCTCTTTTTATAGGCTTGATACTCTAATAATTTATTAACTAATTCTTCTCTTGGATCTTCCTCTTCAATCTCCATCTCTTGTTTCTTTTTTTAGGTAGTAACATCTTAGCTTTTATTTCTATTAATTCACTAGCTAAAACTAAATACTCTGATATTTCCAAATTAACTTTTTCCCAGATTATTGATATATTTAAGATATTGTTCTGTTATTAAATTTATCTCAATATCAAAGATATCCATTTTATTTTCTTTTATAAGATGAAGAAGCAAATCAAGTGGTCCTTCAAATCCATCTACTCTAAACTCCATACTATCAACCTTTCACTTGAAATTATAACAAATAATAGCATTATTTTTCAAATTATTGTTATACTTTAGGTGGTGATTTTATGAAACAGTTTGTTAAAAAAGATGAGGCATTTACTTGTATTAATTGTGGCAAAGAAGTTAGTCCTTTAGGATATACAACAAGAGATCATTGTCCACACTGTCTTTATTCCATTCATAGATATTATGCCCGGTGATAGAGCTAATCCGTGTAAAGGTATTTTAAAACCAATCGGTATTGAAAAATTTAAGGATACTTATAAGATTGTCTATCGATGTGAAAAGTGTCATGAAGAGCATAAAAATATAATGGCAACTGATGATAGTCCAGATGAAATCATTAATATTTCTAAAGGAGTTTAACTCTTTTTTTATTATAGAAAAAAAGACTAACTAGCCTCATTACTTATAGTCTTTATCTTTTTACCCACTACAATTATATATTCTCCCTCATTTGTAACATCACAAGTTTGTAAAAACTATTATTTGGTCATTTCCATCTATACTGATATTAGTATCATACAATGACTTATTTTTTAACCATTCTAGATGTTTTTTATACGTTTCATCTGTAAAATTTAAATTAACATGTTGATAGTCTTTATCTGTTTTTATAAATAGAAAATATTTGATAGTAATAAGTATTATCAATATCTTTAAAGGTAATAGTTGGATGATTATAATAATAACTACTATTTAAATATTTTTCTAAGATATTAAATTCTGTATATACATTATTAGAGTTATGTCCATAAATAATTACTTTTCTATCACTTGTATTATTACGATAATCCATAAAGACACTACCAAGAGTATTAGCTTTTTTATTAATTAAATGATTTAAATAATAGCTGTTATCATTTCCTTTTAAATAGATAACTCTCCTATTATGTCTTTTATTAGAGAATCTATTTTGGTATCTTTTAATTATATTCTTTTCATAAAAAGTATCTTCTTCTACTTTATCATTTGACCTCTTCTTTTAAAGTAGTTACATCTTTATAAGTATTAGTAATTTCTTCTTTAGCTTTTTCATCTTTCTTATTTAAGGCAGTACTACTAAAGTTAAAATACCAAATAAAGTTTACTATAATTGTTATTAAAGATATTAGTATAATATAAATTATTCTTGCTCTTTTTTTTTTCATTTTTATCACCCTTTTTATACTCCAAAAGAATCCAAAAGGATTCTTTTATCTTAGATATTATATTTCTTTTTAAAGACCTAGTCCTAAAGATATAGCACCAACAGTTGATAATATTACAAAGAAGAAATCACTATTAGTATTATTAACTCCTGTCATAGGTGGTACTATTTCTCCAATTTCAATTCTATCATAAACATAAATTACTTCAATAGTTCCATCAATATATTTTACCGGTTTCATCACCTTTGATTTCTACTAAATAGTATATCCATCAATATCTTTATAATCTGTTAAATAATCTTTTCCTACCATTTTAGTAAATTCTCTACTTGGTAATAATGTATTACCATCAGCATCTACATATTTAACAATTAATTTACCATATTTGGCTTTATACTTAAGTTGCATATCAGCCATAAAGTTAAAACCAAGGTAAGAGTTAGGTGTATATCTACCTATATTTCTTAATACTCCAGAGATAGTATAACCTTCACCCTTAGAATTAAGAGTACCTGCTCTTTCTATAATATCACTATCACCTTTTTTAGTTTTATCACGCATATAGCTACCCATTGAATAATCACTTCCAGTATTATCACTGGCACTATTTGCTACATCTTTATTATCGGTATATTCACCATTTTCATTTTTTTGATCAAAATAGAATGATAATCCTTCATTATAGAAATAATTGTAAGCTAGTAATAAAACTGTTTCATTAGTTTCAATAGAAAATTCTCCAGATTCATTACCCATTGATTGATATAAATCATTAATCATCTCATCAGTTAATTCTGTAATGCTTGAAATATTATAATATGCTAAGAAAAAATCTAGCGGACTATTATAACCTTTAGCTTGTAAAGCACTATCTACTTCTTCTTTTTGCTCTTTTTTGATTAGCTGGTAACCAAGTTATTCCTAATTCTTTTTATAAGCAACATTAAGTACATAGAAAGGATCTACATCAGATAACATTTCTCTAATTATTCCTTTATTGAATTGATCAAGTCTTGTATAGCTTGTCTTATATTTACTATTATAAAAGTCTAATAAATATTTAGCATAATCAGCTATACCATTATATCCTTTATCAGTTAAAGCAGCCCCTACTACATCATCAGTCATATTTCTACCACTTGAATTAGGTATTAAAGCTTGTAATGCCGTATTATAAGTACGTCTAAAAAATGTAAATCCTTCTGGTAATGTTATTTTGATTGAAGAATTTATCATTAGTATTATTAGTAGTTGGTGTTGTTTCCTTTTCTTTATATACCAATGGTTCTGTTGGAAATATCTCAAAAAGATGTCTCTTCATAATAATAATCATAATCAGATAAGTTATTAATTACCATTCTAACTCTAAACTTATCCCCTGCTTGGAATGGATTACGAAACTGAAAATAATCTTCATCTAAACCTTGTTCAGCTCCATATTTTTTAAATTCCTCATAAATTTTATTTGAGATTTGTTCAAACACTTCTGGTGCAATGACAATCTCATCATTATCATAATTAGCTGGTATAGTTACGTTGACAGTAATCTCACCATATACTTCTTGCCACATAGCATCTACAGTTAATTTTGATAAATCATAAGTTACTTCTAGTCCCTCACTAGTAGTTAACTTAGGAATAGAATCTGTATCCCACTTTGACGATTCAAGAGCAGAAACATCAGTAGTAAAGAATACAAATCCTAATAGTAGTACAACTACAAATAGAATACTTCTTACCGTTTTTTTCATTTTTTCTCCTCCACATTTTATCAAGAGAACAAGATATAATTACCGAACCCCTTCGAAGAAATTAAACATTTCCCTGATTTAGCTCACTATACTAATGGTAAATTAACAAATTGTCAACATTTTTTAGTCGAATTTTGCAAATTTCATAAAAAAAAATCTAGAAACTTAAAATTCCTAGATTTCACTATTTCTTACAACTATTAATTTAGATACACTAACTAAACTTACAATAGTAATTAAAGAAGCAATTAATAGTTCAATATTATTATTAGAATCTACTAAAGTATTAGGTGGAGTAATATCATCTACTCTTGTCATACCTTTTCTTCAATATCCCATTTAGCATAAACTGTTAATTCACTAACTGGTTTACCATCAATCATTAATTTAGTAGTCTCATCAAACTTAGTATTTAATAGTTTATATAACTCTTCAAAGTTACCTTCCAAGGCATACTTCTTAGCAAGTTCACTATCACTTGCTATATACCAACCCTTAAATACATAACCATCACGAGTTGCTACAGCAAGTAGTTTTTTCAGCAAGATTCATATTATTACCATAGATAGTAACATCTTGGGTAAATCTAGAATAAAGTCCTGCTTTTAATAAGTTATCTTGTAATGTCTTACTAAATCCTACATTTAAAATGCCAGCTGTTCCAAGAGATGAAATAAATCCTTCTGTAGCATCATATCTTAAGATTGATACTGGTGTCCAAACATAAGCTTTACCTTGATCATCATATCTAAAGACATAATCATATCTAGTTGAATTATTTGGATCATAATAAGTAAAACTATTCTTATCTTCAGTCATTTCTTTATTATTATTTTTATTTAATTCAAAATCAACTAATTTAGTTGAATCATTATTAATAGGACCCGTATATTTTTTCGTCTTCCTTCTTTTTGGTCATTATAATTACCAAAGTCACCAGTCATATTTCCATGATTTGCTTTTTACACTACCACTAAGTATAATTGTTTGTTGATTACTATTAAATCCTTCTATTTCTTTTTTTTGAATTACGTTATCAGTAGTAGCTATTTTACCAATAGTATAACCATCTACTACAAACTTACCAGCATAAGCTTCATGATAACCAATACCATGTCTTTTATTATCTAGTAAAAGTAAAGGAACTATCAGTTACTTTAACTTCAGCATTAAACACAGCAATTCCAGAGTAAAGTGCTACTGTAAAACCACTTCTATCTTTTAATGAATTATCATTTTTTTATCTTGTCACCTTCTACAGTAAAGTTTTTAGATACCCCATTATTATTTGCATTTAATATAGATGAGTTAACTAATACTTCTGTAATAGTATTTCACTTTTTTTCGCCATAAAAGCTATACCTGCTCCACCATTATTATTTGCATTAATAGTAGATGATGTAATAGAAGTCTTTTACAGAAAGCTATACCATTACCCATATTCAGGATAATCACACCTTGATAGTAAGGTCTTGTTTGACTATAGTTATAATTGCCATAAGCTTCTTGACCGTTACTATTTACATTTATTGTAGAGCCTATAATTTCAGCAGTATTTTCAACCCAAATACAGAGTTTGCTCCACAGTTGTTAGCATCAATTGTTGAATTTTTACTGTTAAATTATTAGCATACATATTAGATGCTGTATATTTAACATTAGCCCAAGGACCATCAGAGTTATTACTAATATTTAAGTATGAGTTAATAACCTTGATATTTCCTCCATTAGTACCCCAACTATGATTATTTTGTCATAGAAACATTTGAACCAGTTATATTGATTTGATCATTATCACCACTAACACAAACAGCATCTACTCCATTATTATTCATAGTAACTTTATTAACATTAGTAAAGTTTAAAATATTTGTTGAACCAGATTCCATTCCAGCATGATAACCATAGCTTTTTATTATTACTCATATCTGCTAAGCCATCATTAAAGTTAAGATGGCTTTTTTGCTTCCCC
>VOFC01001608.1_pt1 | contig 43387 bp, 60 predicted proteins | sample 5384161 | NCBI WGS metagenome assembly VOFC01 (sample SAMN12384722, study PRJNA508395) | human gut metagenome | isolation source: healthy gut B | host: Homo sapiens | reverse complement strand
CGATTCTGACAGTTTGAAAGGGAATCCATAATTAGAAAATTTGCTATTCTCTCTTGTCATAGTTAAAATATCACAATTAAGCAACGTCTTAATAAGTTCCTCATCAGATACCATACCTTTATATTGAACATTCGGATTATCTTTAACGAGTTCCAATACTTTCATATCCGATGGTTGCCCTTTACCTGTCATTACCAATCTACATTTATATCCCTTTTTCTGCACAAGCAAAAAGCCCTAAGTAAGTATTCTACTCCGTCTTTCTTTACCAAATGTACCTGAATACAGGATAGTGGGAGGGATTACCAAAAGCCTGCTTTTTCGTTTTTTCAAGAATAGGTAGAGTTAGGTAAAATGCACAAAGGTTTTTGAGGATATACCTTCAAATTTTGATCTTTCAATGCTTCTGAAATTACAAAACTGCCATTACTCCATTTATAAGCCCTTCTAGTGACCTTTCCTGTGAGTAAAAATGTATTTTTGTCTTTACTGAATTATTTGTGCCTCTTGCATTATAATCGGTCTCCACTTGATCATAAACAATTTTATAGCCTAAATTATAAGCATACCTAATAATAGGATAATCCCAAAAATTCTACCTTAGTGTCACATACAACCACATTCTTTTTATCCGGATTAAACCATTCTTTCAACAAAATTTTTCCTTGCTGATAATACCGAAAATTTTCCATTCATTCAGCAAATATGATATATCAACATAATCACAATCTCCATACATCCCCCTTTAGTGGATTCTGCGACTTTACCTGATGACGCAAGACTAACACATGACACTCAACGCCTTGAACATTCATATAATCCACCATATACCTGTGACGCTTTGTTGTGGCCAATCCATAAGGAAATACCACCCCACTAGCCATTACAATATTTAACTCCATACTTATATTATCTCAATTAATGCTTTTCACGACTTTACAAGGGGATTCCCGCTGCCACCACATTTGCTGGAATATCTCTCGTTACGATACTTCCTGCTCCAATTAACGAATTTTCACCAATACATACGCCTTTCAAAACAGTGACGTTCATACCAGCCAACATTGTCTTCGATGATAATAGGAGCGTCTTTTCCCCGCCCTATAATCATCTGTATGCGCATCTGTATCCATAATCAACGTATTTGCGCCACAACGTACATTATTACCTAATACAATAGAAGCGGATGCCCATATTCTTGTACCAGAGAAGCCACAATTATCACCAATTTTAATCATAGCTCCCTTTAGCTGTATAAAGCATGCAAGGACAATAGAGTCCAACCTTATTAGATGTTTTTGGGATAGAAAATAACATCCACTTCCTATAGATATTTTCCCGTTTTGCAAACGTTTAAAATGGGTAAATCCATGAAATTTAGTATTCTTACCAAGCTTTACATTCCACCACCAAGCCCACACCTTCATACAAAAGGTGTAATATTTACGAGACATCCGATACCACAATTCATCCATATAGTGAGCACGATTTTGCACTAAATATCCAAATCCTATCTTTTGCATACTTCTTGATAAATATGAAACATCATCCTCGCATTCGTCTCGCTATCATGCCGTTTTGCAGCATCTTTTAGATTCATTCTCTGATAATATTGCCGCCAACTCATTATCATGGAACAATTGACAAATATACCTTTGCCAAATATTCGTGTTCCTCAAACCTGTAAAGAAGTCCTGTTTTTCCATGCTCAATCATTGAAGGAATACCTCCAGCAATAGAACCTATGCAAGGCACACCTAATAATTGGGCTTCACCTAAAGAATTGGGCGAATTTTCTACTGAAGAAGGACATACAAATATGTGTGCTTTCAAATATTGTTCTATCATACCTTTTTCATCCAAAAACCAGTGAAATGAATTTTTATCTCTTACCTTCAAATCGTCCATTAAGTGACAGATATAATTAGGGTAAGCTCTAAACTTTAGTTTATCTTTCAGCGTCCTACGCAACGTATAATCATTGCCTGCCACATATACTTCCACATCTGGAAAATCTCTCAAAACAATCGGTAATGCTTCAATCACTTTTGTATGCCTTTCAACGGTGAAGGCCGCTTGACTTAAAAAAAATCCGATGCTTTTGACATTTATCATATTGCCATGTACTACATAAATAAAATGAGCTTCTAAGATTTTCATTGCAAAAATGATAGTGTGTTTTAGGATTAACAGACCAAACATGAGTTTTGTCCCAATCAGTTCTGCCTACAATATGCATACAACGATTGAAATACTCCCTTTCCAATTCAGCTCATGTACATGCATCGACTTTTTGCATCTGCGTGACGGAAGTCTTAAGATAGTCATATAATGTACGATATTTTCTTAGCACATCCATTTGAATACCACCTAGATTGTAACGTTCATCACCACTTACTACTCTCCTTGTAAAGAGATGCAAACTTTGTCACTGCCACAAACTCTCATATATAAGCCCATGAAAACTCAGTACCATGAATATGAACTATATCAGGACAAAGTCATTATCAATTTCTTTCCAAAAAGTTTCTAATCTTTTATTGTACAAAATTGACGGATTTCCTGGAATACAGTAATAAGTAACATTCTTGATATCCCTCTTTATCAGTTGCTTTGTTCCTGCATATAAAGTAGCAATACCAAATTGCAAATCAGGATACATACTACTTATAGATATAAGCATAGATTTCATCCATCCTCCCAACTGTGGTTCAGGAATATTTAAAGCATTACAAATATCAGGAAAAGCCAATGAGTTTGTAATCCAAAGTATTTTCATTGTTTAAAATATTAAATCCATCTAGGTGCTTCAAAAACAGAAATATAATCCATCCATCGTTCATACAAATAATGATGCATATTATTCCATGATGACCAAGCACAATAAAATATTAGAATCGAAAAAACTAGTGAACGAATTCTAATCATAGTCTTTGTTCTTTCAGCTCTCAAAGACATTACGACAAAAGGTAAAACCAACAAAAGATAGTAATACATGAATTCTCCCATTCTCGCTACATTACTAGGCAAATAACTGCTTAACAATAAACCAATATACCACATAATAGAAAAAAAACTTTAAAAGGTTGCGGCATCTGATGATAATAATAGCAAACAGCAGTTATAATCATACTGTAGCATGACATTTCAAAAAAAAAGAGTTATTATTAAACTCTGTTCCAATCTGTTCTATATAACCTTCTACATTATCCAACATCACTTGATCAGAAAACATAGTCATATGAACCTGTAGAGCTGATATGTCAATAAATATTTTCCCAATATAAAGTATATTGCATATAATAGCTAGCATCAACCACCATTTTCCGTTGTATACATGAGACCAAAGATAAATGGGTATTATCAAAAAGGCTATGTATGCGGACGAGTGACATTGTGTTCCTACAAATATTAACACCAGAGAAATTAGATATTTTGTATATGATCTTCTAATAAAAAGAACATGAAATGGAATCTTGATTTTCTCTAACAATACCATTACAGCCAATATGGAAAACATTAACGACCAACATTGTCGGTTTGAATTAATGAACAACAAACCATAGTCTGTTCGCAGCATAAACAAAAAAATTGTCACCCAATAACATTGAGCTGGTACATACCATCGCATTAAATAATACAACAATAACAAAAACAAGGCTGTTGTCAACATTAACCAACCAAAAAAAGTAATAGGTTTGAATAACTTCAACAAGTACATAAAAGAAAGGCTCAATATCCGTCCTCCTGTACCTGCGTCCCAAATACTAGCATTCAAATTAGCATACTTCAACGGCCAATATTAGGTGTCCAGTCTTGTACTAATTCATATTGAAATCTAACAATATAAACAACAAAAACAAGGATATTCTTAAACCTAAGACTTTGTTTTGAGCTAATAACGGAATCAGGATAGCAAGTATAGTTATAAAATAGAAATACATTTCTTATCAATAAGCACTCACAATGCTAATTGCATCAATAAAGATACCATAAACACTTTAAGTTATATTTTTGGTTAATAGTCATGTTCCTTTTGCAATCTTCTCCATAATATAAAGTATAATACATAGAGAAAAGCAACAATTCCTTTTGATAAGATAACTACAAAAAGTTACCTACATTACAATTTTTTTTTAATCACTTTTAGTCCTTCATTTCCAACAATAGAAGAAACTACAGCTTTTATTTTATCCCCTGATTTAACAATTTTATTTTTCCCTATAAATTCGCTCATTGCCACAACGTCGTCTACTTCTTCTGTGAATACTTCAAATAAAATTGGCTGAAAATTTTCGTTTATAAACTCATTTTTCACATTGGAAAACTCCTCTTTATTCTTCGCACTGATATATTTAAATCCACAGTTTTCAGCCCATCCCTTTGCATTACCATTATGACCATTTGCGGAGATGAAATTGTCAACATTAACATTATCCTTCCATTTTCTTGTCATTATTTTGAACTCTGCCCCTCCGTTATTATTCACAAGTAATATTCTGACATTGTTTTTAATGTGTCTAATGCCAAGCGCATTCATATCATAAAAGAATGCAAGATCTCCGGTCACAATGAAACAAAATTCATTGGTATTCATGCTTTCACCAATCAGCATAGAATTGCAGCCGTCAATTCCAAAGGCTGCCACATTTGCATAACCCTGAATACTTGTATTTAAAGGAAAATAGCTCCAACTACGAAGGCTATTAAGTATAGCAAAATTCATTATACTATTCGGAGGAATATCCTTATAAAGTTGTTGAGCGACGTATAAATTAGAAAAAGGCACTTCTACATTGTAGTTCATTGTACTATTCATATTTTTCCACTCTTCATAGTAAGAATGGTCAACCTGCATATCTCTTTTTCATACGATTAAAGAAGTAGAAAGCAGGACATTCAAAAATTTTATTTAAACGATTATATGTATTAACCACGTTTCCATCTTCACACACACGCCAATGCTCAGTATTCTTTGTGAGATTCAATGCATTGTAAATAGAATAATCACCTGTCTGACCACCGATTGTAATTATTATATCGGGATTCAAGTGTTTCAACCCACCACACGAAACAAGCAAATTACCTTTGAATAGAATATATACCATGATAATTTGACAGATGATTCACATACACTACAACATTATAACCCGTACAAAAAAATTATCCAATGCATCCTTTTGCCGTTGCGTAAACGGACGATGCTCTCCTATTATTACAAGTACACGCTTGCCGCCTAAATCTACATCCGACCATTCATCCCATGCCATATATCTTTTAATTGTACGTATTACAGGTAATCCAACCTGTTCAAACTGTCCTTGTTGTACATCCACAATACGGATATTCAGCTGTATCGGTCCCGATTACGATGGGTAAGTTCCAACATTGCCTCTCTTGCGCTATTGATACACTGTATTCTCGTATTATCATCCGTCACTGGTGGCAAGTCAAAACTGCGTTTTACAGAGTCTACTGGCAACGATATTTTGATCGGGAGCCTGCATATAATCTTGATACTGAAAACGCTCCAACTTGGACGTAGTGATTGCCAAAAATGGGTGCATGCTTATAGAAAGCTTCTGTTAATCCCGGAATGTAGTTTCTTGTAGCTTGTGCACTTGTACAAGAAACAGCTACGAGTTCACCGTTTGCAGATATATTCCGATGGCAAAATACATAGCACTTCGTTCGTCGGGAACAGAATAGCAATGAAAAATACGAATCGTCTTGTACAGCTTGCACTATGGGGATGTTTGTACCACCAGGATTTAAAACTATATGATGGATGTTGTATTCCTTCAAAAGAGAAATAACAATACGAACATTTTCTTTTGAGTTGTGTACATATATCTAACATTATAATTTTAGAACGAATATTTTACATCGTCATAAGTGAGAACACCAGCACCACCAGTCATATATATCATGTCTCCCATGATAGAGCGTCCCATGTCACTGACAAGATATACAGCCATATTTGCTATTTCTTCCGGCATAATATAACGTCCGAGTGGCAGACGTTCAAGCCACATATTGCTTTGTCCGTCTTTTTATCATCATTGGTGTAGCCGTTGGTCCTGGTGCTATGCCGTTTACAGTTATGCCGTATTTAGCCAAAGTTTTTGCTAATCCCAATGTCAATCCGCGAATTCCCCATTTACTTACTGTATAAGCGGAATCTGCCGGACGGATACACGAAGCAGACGCGATATTCAAAATATTACCTTTGATGTTGTTAGTAACGAAGTATTTACCCAACATTTGCGAAAGGAAGTATACACCTTTGAGATTTGTGTCAAGCACTTTGTCATATTCTTCCTCAGTCGCATCGGGCATTCCCTTGTAGTTAACTCCTGCATTGTTGACAAGTATGTCTATTCCGTTAACCCCTGCGACTTTAACTTCACTAAGAATATCATCAAATGTTTTTTCAAAAGTAGAAACCTGTGTATTATTCAATACGCATCCAAAAACTGTGGCTTCGAGTATTCTATCTTCAACCGTCTTATTGCCGCATTGATACGTTCTTTGCTACGTCCAGTTATAATTACAGCTGCACCAGCATTAATATATGCTTTTGCTATAGCATAACCAATACCACTTGTTCCTCCTGTAACCAGAGCACAACGCCCATTCAGAAGTTCATTAGGTGGTAGTAAAGCTATCTTTACCGTAATATTAGTTATTGGACGATGGTCAAACAATAATTTGAAAAACCTTTTTATTATTAAACTAAACTTCATGAATTATGTGTTGCTAAGAATGTTTGGTCAAAAAGTTTTCGCAACGCTTGACCATAATAATTTTGTTCAAAATAGGGTGACATCTTATGGCTCAAACTCATGTCATTACATATCTCCTCGGCTATATGATATGCATCGTCTAAATCTTCTGCCACATATACATAACCATCATAAACTCCCTTAAACCAGTCAGCACCAGTCACCACCTTATGATCATTTGACTTGATGATGACTACTGGAGTTCCAGCACAAAAAGCGAAAATATCGTACCGTGGTAACGATCTGTAATAGTAACCTTAAACGTTGAGTATTTTTTCTATCTCGTTCTCAATATACTGTTGAAGATTGGCGCGTATATTCTGAATACTAGCTTTGCTTTGTGTGTCTCCCATAACAACAGGAGCGATTAGCTGCAACTGCTCACACAATTTTATCAAATCAGTTTCAGGATAGAACTTCTCCCCATCGTCACGTCGACAAAGAAATATTTTATCACGTTGATTGTCGTAATCAAAACTTCCAATCAATGATGCTACAATCTCTGGATAAGCAAGCACCTTCAGATTTGGAAACATCTGTTTCGCCTGTCCATACCATACGAAATCATATCACGAGCCAAGAATAACATATTCCGACAACCATTATAACTTTGGGCTGTTCGTGCTCTGTTTTTCTCTTCTTTTAAAAAAATAGTTTGTGGCATCATGAGTACTTTTGCATCTGGAATATTATCAGCTATCAGTCGATGCATTAATTCATGATTTCCACCCAAATCTTGCGTGGTATAACCACTTTGGAAAAGTATCACATCGTCAGGTGTATAATTTCGTTTTAGCATCTCTACAAAACCAAGACGCGGATTCACGACTGTATCTGATTCAAACTTGCCAATTTCATAGTAGTTACAATATTTGTCAAGCCATCGACAAATACAATAATGTTGCGCTAAATCACCCAAATTGCAATGTGCCGTTACTCCAAGATAAAAAATTCGTTTCTTTCCCTTAGTTCTTTGCAAAAAATGAACAAACTGCGCAAAAGTCTTTTCTTTGCATTACTTCAGCTCTTCTATCTACAAAATATTGTTTAACAGGATGACCAATTGGAGCAACCAGCCGGTGTAATAATGATTTTTTTCTTTGCCATGTTAAATATGAAATAACCTATAGAATCTACGTTTCCAAACAAAAAGTTTATCAATAAAGTTAAGTCGCATACTCTTAACTATAGCTTCACCTAGAGCTTTGTCTTCGATTACATACTTAGGATGCTTGAGTGGAAATGTATACTCAAACGTCTTCTTATTAAATATTCTTTTCACCGTAGGAGGTAAATTTTCTAATGAAACTTGATTATGAACAGCATCAGGTGTCAGGCCAATATTACAAATCAAATTTCGAGTAGGAATAATTGCTAACTGATTATTCAATAGGCGTGCCATTCTATTAATAGATTCATAATGTTCTTTTCCTGAATTTAAATGCCGCAAAACTGTAGATTCCATCATCTTAGTAAAATCACCATTATATTTTAATGTATCAACTACATATTTATCATTCAAAAAAGCGTATGTCGAATCCCACATATCTATCGTTCGTCTCCATGTAGCCCACCCCCAAATTGGTCCATGTTTTGAAAAAGAAATAATCAATATCCAAATCCAATTTATCCATATGACACATACCGGAAATCATGCTAATACGCATATCATTCTCATATTTATCCAATAGTTCTTTGCAAAATGGAAAAAAAACTTTGTGAAGGAACATCATCATCTTCAAGGATGATGCCCTTATCTACTATTGAGAACATCCATTTTTTGAGATATATATTCTGACGGATCACAACCATAATTCTTTTTCCTGATACATTTTGTACACTTCACATTCCCAATCAATATCTTCCACCACTTTGCGACATGCATTTATCCCCTCTTCATCATTGCGACCTTTTCTAGGGCCGTCTTGATAAAGGAAAAGTTTAGTTGGACGTGCTTTCTTTATTTGCTCAAATACATGAGCTGTTTGTTCTGGACGTGCAAAGAAAAGCAAGAGCACAGCCACATCTATTTTTGCTGGATACATAATAGCAGCATTTTATTATTATTCATTTTAATATACTATTTATACTAATACTTTGATTTTAAGAAATAAAACAATCTAACTATTTCAAAATTCTACCACTCATCTTTTTGAATGCCTTTATGATATAGCCCCCGCTCTATTTTATTCAATCCTATATAACAGATAGAAAATGACATAGAAGATACTGCCATTATAGATTTTAGCAATACGCTAACAATTATATTATCTATCTTTATTACATACCGCAAGAGTATAATCAAACCGACAATAACAATAAAAACTTTAATTGCTGGATAAATAGTACAGCTGAAATATTCCAAATATGTGAAATTCGTTTGCTTCTGCAGAATATAACAATGAAACAAAATTACGCAAACAGAAAGTATTATATTGACGATTGTAATGGAATATACAGATGCACCATGTGAATACAACATATACGCCACAGGCAACAACATAAACTGTATCAAACTAAAGCCGATTTGATTATTTTTGATGTTACCTGTTGATTGTATTAATGCATCAAAACCACATTCTAAAGTATAAATCAACGCATTGATGAGCATAAAAAAATGAATCCGCTAGCATAAGCTGGTGGTTCCTTCAACCAAAGTACGAGTATTTTTATCTAATGATATAATCAATGTTGCAACAGGAACAATCATCAAAAAAAACGAATATCTACAGATAACAAACACAAGATGGAGAGACCTCTCTGCATTTCCACTTCCATAGTTTTTCATAATCTGCGGAATGGTTGCCTGTCCCAAACTGCGAACTAACATTTGCACATATCCATTCACCTGCACTGCAACACTATAGGCTGCATTCATTACTGTGTTAAAAAAATAAGTTAATGATAATTGACGAACCTTGTGACTGTCCCATACAAGCTGCCGATCCCAGCATTATCCATCCACAGTAACTAAATATCTTTTTATAATCCTTCCAAGATTGGTTAAAACGGAAACGTACAATTTCCTGCTCTTTAATCCTACAATATATCATATTACACACTGGAACTGTTAAATTGATCACACATATAATCATTGCATACATACGCAAACGATTGCCTATATAATGGGCAAGAAGAATTACCATGAACAATTTAAGTACCATCCGTCCTATTTCGCATATGGCTGTAAACAAGAACTTTTCTCTTGCCACAAGCAAACCATTACTTGGAACTGCAATAACAGAAAGCCCACACGCAATCAAACTCCAATGAAGAACAAATAGTGCATCTGGTATTTGTGTTCTGTCAACATTAAGAAAATTATCAACATACCAACAACCAATAGTTTCACCGACAAGTAATAGGAAGATTGCAAGTACAACATGTATAATAAATACAGTGTTATAGACTTTATTTAGATTACCTTTTTTCCCCCTTTCCCATTTCTATTGCCAAAAGCGGTAAGAAGTTGATAGCATTGTTGTGCCAAAAAAATTCATTAAAGAAACCACGCCTCCAACTACAGCATACAATCCATAATCAGCTACACCAAGAGCCAATAATATGACACGACTTGTATACAATCCTATCAATACACTAAATATCAGTTTGACATAAAGTATGGCAGTATTTAGTATTATTTTTCTGTTATCGTTCATTTGCAGATTCAATAGCAATTATTCAATAGGTTCACCTTCAAGAATCAGTTCATAAGTAGCATAACTATAAGGCTTAACTTTATCAGCTTCACCTTTAAACGTAAATATTGGCTGATTCGTATGCTGTGCCTTGCATAATTCAGAATACTCACTTAGAAAATTAGTCGCTTTCCGCAATTTGTTGTTTCCTTCTGTTTCTATAGATTGAATGTAAGTTACGAAATCATCATTACTACAAAAAAGATTTTCCTAAAGGGAATATCGCCATTAAAATGAACTTGATAGTATGAGAATCTATCATTTGATGCGAAACCATATTGTAAATATATCTTTGAGGCTCGCGATACATTGACTCTGTAAGACTTCTGATTGCTTCTGGCATTAGTACATCTCCATCAGCTTCGGAAGTTTGGGGAGCTATATCTATTATACATGCCAAAAATAGGTCATATATATCTATTGAGTTGAGTTTACCTTCTTTGAGAAGCAAAATACCTCTCTGTAGTCGAACAAGACAAATGTCTGACAGTTCTGAATCTGTAAATGCACAATCTTCGGCTCTTAACTCTTTGCTACTTATTTGAGAAGATAATGCTTTTTGCAGAAAGGTAGTTGTAGCAGTCAGATCATTTTTCACATTCAAGTATTTTTTTTATGTATTGCTTATATTCCTTTTTATTCAAAAAAAATCGAACTTCTGTTCCAATTCATACCATGAGTAGTAGTAAAGATAACGACAAAAAATAAAGAAAATTTCTTCGTCATGAGTATATTTATAACAGAGAATGCCTATCTTCAAATACTCTGCAAGTTGTTCCTGTGTGTTCAGATTATCTTTAATCATCAGGGAGGTAGTCTCGGACATCATTGATATAACGCCCTTCCCACTGTTTAAACAATTGTTTAACTTCAGCATCTTTAATATTTTTCTTTAGCAACTTATTTAAATCATCACAATATACTTTATAGTATTCCATATTAAAGAAATAAGTGTCGAAACAATTCTTCCAATAAATATGGAGATAACCATTTTTATTCATATTGCCCAGATCGCTGGAAATCTGTTGAGGAAACATGAGTCGCAGTGCATCAAAATATGGTTGTTTCATCAGTTTTTTCATCCGCCTTCAATATGTATATATTTCTGTAATCATAAGCAAAACTAGAAACTATATCAAAAAAATCTTTTAACTTCAAGCGTTCGTAAATCTTGGGCTCTGCATATTTTAAAAGTGACACAATAAAAGAAATCACTAAATTTAACATTTTTCTGAAGAGGTAGATATGATGCACAGAAAGCACTCATGAATCGTTTAACATCACGCATAGTTGGCAAATAGTTCTCTGCTAATCCAACTACATGCAAAAAAAAGATTGTTCTATATCTTGTTCAGTAAGATTAGTGATAAATCCCTCTCTAAAGAGACGCTTAAACTCATAAAATAAAAATGACGATCGTTGGTTGTTAAGACTTTCAGGAAGAGGTAGTTCCATATTGAAGTATTTATCTGTAAAATCTCGCCCTTCAGGACAACATACTACACTTCCAAGAACGGTGTTTACATACTCCTTATCATATCTGTTACAAATACTGTATTTTGAAATGAAGCATTCTTATTGATAAGCTTCAGTACCTCTAATATTTCTTCACCTGTAAGACGGTCAAGATCGTCTATGAGAATTACAATTTTTCTTATTTAAAGCTGCTACTGCCTTCTGTATCTTCTCTCGACTATCTGTTGCATCATTGATATGAATGATGCCTAAAACTTTTGACCATATCGTATCGCGTGCCAATACGTTCAAATCCTCCATATAGTCTTTTACAACTGACTTCATTCCTGTATGATATTGGGATAATTGTGTGGCTATAATGGATAAGAAATCAGACTGAATACAATTAACATTGGCAGATGCTCGTGCATTAAAATCGATAATTATAACATCGTTATACTGAAGAAGATCGTCCCGCAGAAAATTAAGCATTGAAGTTTTACCTGCACCCCAAGGGGCTGTAATACCAATACTGTAACTATCTGTAAACTCCCGTTGGCGAATAGTTGCAGATAATCGTTTTGCAAATTCGGCAAAATGATATCTATCATATTTTACATTGCAAACTGGTTCATCTCGATAAAACTGGAGAGGTGATACTTGACTGTAGTGTCCGCTGGTTGGGGGAGAACATTTTAATTTTAATGTACTTAACTGTCTACCTTTTATTTCAAATATTTTTCCTAAAAACAAATCCAATTAATAATGCAAATGCTAATAATTGGAAACAATCTATCTGACCAATAGCATTTAAAAAAGAAAAAAGAATCATCAACCCATTTGTAGTAAGCATAAATAATAAATATAATTGCAAGAATAGTATATGATTGGGAATCAATATGCTTCTTGGAGAAATGCCAGCCATAATACACAAAGCCCAAACAGAACGTATATATCAAGAATTGCAGACTTCTACCTTCTTTTTAATTCCAAAAGATTCCACAAGCTAACACAAAAGATTGATAAGGCACACGCTTATCAATACTATATAAAAAATAAGAAATGTTCCTCACTGTACACACTTGATGCATTTTACGAAAAAAATCAATTACATAATAAACGATCAACATCCCAAATTAAAGTGGAAACAACGCTCTTTTTCTTATAAAGCAAAGAATGGACTTTTTTATCCATCCTCCACATACCCAACCGGCATGACAAGGATTTAACTCCTCCCCAAGCCATCCACCGTGACAAGACCAGTCAGACCTTTGACAACACGTACTTTTTTCACCACGTGATAAAGGAGCGCTATTCATACAGATTGCCTCTTCCGAATAATCGAGCATAAAACGGAAACGGGCCATTTGTTCATCAGGAATAATAGTCGGACTGCTCTCACCGCGCATTACCATATACCGACTAACTGTAGAAAAGGAAAGAACCTCTTTACGTTCTTTTTAGGATCAGCATGTACAAAAACCATCATCGGAAGCAACACGGACTCAACTACTTTACGGCGGTCACTCCATTGATGTACTTCTTGCTGGACCGGTACAAAATTTTCAATCCCTATTTTGTCTAAACGCTCGGCTACTTTCTTCTCGTGATGCATGCGAACCAAAGCGACATACCAACGTTTTGAGTATGCTACGCCTTCCCCTGTCCCATTACTAGGCCCAGCATTTGTAGTTTCTTTTCGTTAGAATCATACTTTTTTACCCCATGTTTCCGTTACTTCTTAGGTAACGGAAAATTATTCGATGCAAAGATATGCAAAAAACAACAATAAACAAGGGAAATTACACTTTTTTTATACTGATTTGTTGAAATATGCAACTGATATTCAACATGATAATTCTGTTTCATCAAAATGCCCGATATTCCTATATTCTGTTTTCAAAGATGTTTTTTGCCCTTGCGTAGGTTAGAAAAAATTGCTGTAGGCGGTTCTTGTCCATGTTTTTCTGTTTTCATCTGTTTTCCTGTGAATGAGTACCTTATCCGTTACCTAAGAAGTAACAGAAACATTTCGCCCTTGATTTCTAATACTTTACCGTTAATTATCTACCTAAACGATAGTTCCTAATGTAAGATAAATTCCCTTTTTATTTACCTCTGTACGTTCTCTTAGCTCAAAACCTTTTAAATAGATTTGTGTGGTTTTTATTGATTTGTGTCCCAGTGATTCACTGATCATTTCAATTGGCACTACACGATACTTGGCTGTCGTTGCCCAGGAATGACGGAGTGTGTAAGAAGAAACGGAGAATTCAAACGCAGAGCTCTCGCCAAATCCTTCAAACTATTATTGAATCTCCGAAGAGCAGACTGATATTCACGGTATGCCCTTTCATCCTTCCGTTTCTTGTTACCGCAAAGTATATCGAACAGATAGTCCGGACAATCAGGAATGGGTTCCTGATTACTTCGGAGTTGATTAATCATTCCCCTGGCAGTATCAAGCACTTCCACGCTCATGGGAGTTTTCGTCTTGATTCGATTATAACGTAATACACTCTGCTCTAAAGCTGATTTTTCCAGATGCGCTAAATCGGCGAATGACATTCCACAAAACTGGAACATCAGGGCGGCAATAGTTTGTGTGCGACGTAAACGCTCCGATTTGGGATCCTCATATAGAAGCTTGTGCAACTCACCGGCAGGCAAAGCTTTCTTTTGTCGGACATCCACACCTGTATAGACATCATGAAATAATCGGGGAACATAAGGAGCACTCCCTGCTTCCACTCCCCGATTGTAAATGCTACGAAGCATACGCATATACGTAGAAATCGTATTAGGCTTCAAACCACACTCATAAAGATACTGACCATAACGTCGCAAACGTTCTTTGGTGACCTGTCTGAACGACATATTCAACGTACCACAAAACTTACTGAAAGAATAAAGGGCATTCTGATAGACATGCGCTGTAGAATAGCGCCCCTCCTTTCGCAAACGACCAATATAAATATCGGCACATCGACTAAATCCATTTTTATTCATCATTTGCATCACTAGTTATTTTATATATATACTATTTGGCAAGCGGCAAAAGAACAAATCTTTTGCACGTTTAATTCCGCTTTCCAGATATTATTTTTAGAATTAATATATATTTAACCAACGTTAAAATTAGTAGATTATGAAAAGTAAAAATGCCAAAAAAGGTAGTAAAAACGACAAGGTAAAAAAGAAATGTCCAAACAATGAAAAAAGCCCCCAGGAGGCATTCAAGGGAAGAAATCATCAGTGAAGAAGAACTGGATAACAGAATAGCAATCGATGGAGATATCCGTCTTTATTTCACCATGTATTTAAAAATCTTTATTGATGGACATTTCCGCCATCCCAAGAAAAGAAAAGCTGATAAATCTAGCCCAATATATCTATGACCAAAAAAGTATTATACATCCACAAACACGGTGGCTATAAGTTAATGGAACTTAGTAGTATACATGCTGAATTAGGGGCATTGAGAAAACCTGTTGAAGAAGAGTACATGAAAGAGAAAAAAAGGAAAAAAAAGAGAACAAGCTGAAAAAGATCAAAAGCAAGTACTAAAAAAAATAATGGGACAGTTGGAATATAAGGCTTACCTTCGCCGCCGTTTTCAACCGGTCGAAAACTTACAGATTTTCTCTTAAAAAAAATAGTGACGGTATGTTGTTGTCATAGCGTCACTATAATGAAAAGATAGTGACGCTATGACAACAACATACCGTCACTATCTATAAGGGAAGATTTACGCTCAAACAGATTATTTTTTCATAATTAAAAACAGAAGAAAATGAGACAAAAAATCAGGAAGAGTAAGTTAGAAGCTTGCAAATTAGTATGGAAAAAAACGTATTACTGCTGAAAAGGGGATTTCGGATAAATGCGCAGAGAGAATTGTACAAAGAGTGTATTAGACTAATAGAACGCATGTTGTATGGGAATGTAATGATAGCTTTTCACAAGCAGGATGGTACGTTCTGCCTGGAAAGAGGAACACTGGTGGGATATGAAAAAATTCTTTTCATAGAGAATTCAATATCACAGCAAAACAAGAGTCTATTGTCTATTGGAGTGAAGAACAAAAAGGATGGAGAAGATTTATGATCGGAAACCTGATGGAGTGGAAAGCTATTGTATAAATCAGGTTAAAATATATTTAACAATGAATATGATTAACAAAGGATACCTTATTTCCCGACACCGGCAAACTTCTTTGACGAAGAAGTGATGGAACTATTAGAAGCTAAATTTGAGTGTTAGCTTCTTACATTGTCATGCGATTACTTTGCAAAATATATAAAAGAGGGATATTATATCTCTTGGGGAAAGGAACAAAACCTGATTTTTGTCCGTAAAGTAGGCGGCGGGATTAAAGAGGATATGATGGAAAAGATTGTCGATCTGTTATTGGAGAAAGGATTTTTTCCATAAGGAAACCTACGAAAAATACGGCATACTCACTTCGAACAGATTCAAAGGGTGTGGTTCGAAGCCACTACACGAAGGAAAATAGATTTCTCCCAACTACCTTATTTATTAGAGACCAAGAAGAAAAAGGGATGCAAAAGAAGAAGTTGAACGCGGAAAATGCAGACATTTTTGAAACTCAAGAGGAGGTGAGTCAAGAAAATGCAGACATTTCCCAAACAAACTAAACTAAAGGAAACTAAACTAAATCATGAAGAAGAAGAAACCAACGTTGTTTCGATTGAAATTCCGGGGTATGCCTACAATCTGGCTACACACAACATAGAAACCATGCTAGACCTCTACTCCATATACAAAACACAGGGAACGCTTGAAAATTTAAACATCTATCTAGTAGGCGACTTGAAATACGGCCGCACCGTACATTCATTGCTGATGGCGATGCGCCATTTCAACCCCACTTTCCATTTCATCGCTCCCGAAGAGCTGAAAATGCCGGAAGAATATAAAATCTACTGCAAGGAGCACCATATTAAATACAAAGAGTACACAGACTTTAACGAAGAAACCATTGCTGACGCCGACATTCTTTACATGACCCGTGTACAACGCGAACGTTTCACCGACCTGATGGAATATGAACGTGTGAAAGATGTATATATATTAAGGAATAAGATGCTGGAGCATACCCGCCCCAATCTGCGTATCCTGCACCCTCTGCCCCGCGTCAACGAAATAGCTTACGATGTGGATGAGAATCCGAAAGCTTACTATTTCCAGCAGGCACAAAACGGACTTTATGCGCGCCAGGCCATCCTTTGTGATGTATTGGGCATAACCTTGAATGATGTTATAGAAGATGCAAAAAAGTAAAAACAAAAATGAAGATGAGCGATAATAAACAAGCATTGCAGGTAGCCGCTTTGAAAAACGGCACTGTTATAGACCATATACCTTCCGATAAATTGTTTACTGTAGTCGCCCTATTGGGCTTGCAGGATTCTGACTCTAACATAACCATCGGAAACAACTTCGAGAGCAAAAAATTAGGTAAAAAAGGAATTATAAAAGTGGCCGACCGCTTTTTTACTGATGAGGAAATAAGCCGCCTTTCCGTAGTAGCCCCGAATGTAAAACTGAACATTATCCGTGACTATGAGGTGGTAGAGAAGAAACAAGTCCTGATGCCTGAGGAATTACGTGGCATCGTAAAGTGCGCCAATCCCAAATGTATCACCAACAATGAGCCAATGACCACCCTGTTTCATGTAATTGACAAAGAACATGGAATCTTGAAATGTCATTACTGCGAAAAGGAACAAAGTAAAGAAGGTATCAAACTACTGTAATGAATATGAAACAAGACTGGAAACCGGGAACTATGATTTACCCTCTTCCGGCCCTACTGGTAAGTTGCGGAAGTACGGAAGAAGAATATAACATTATCACAGTGGCATGGGCAGGTACTATTTGTACCAACCCCGCCATGTGTTATATATCCGTGCGTCCGGAACGCCATTCCTATCCCATTCTGAAACGGAATATGGAATTCGTCATCAACCTTACTACCAAAAGCATGGCATTCGCTACCGACTGGTGCGGAGTGCGTTCGGGCAAAGATTATAATAAATTTGAAGAAATGAAGCTGACCCCGGGAAAAGCAAAAATAGTCAGTGCTCCCATCATCGAAGAATCCCCGCTCTGTATAGAATGCAGAGTAAAGGAAATCATCTCACTAGGATCTCATGATATGTTCATAGCCGATGTGGTAAATGTAAAAGCCGACGATAAATACCTGAATGCGGAAACAGGAAAATTCGAATTATCCGAAGCTAACCCGTTAGTCTATGTTCATGGCGGATATTTTGAACTAGGACCGAAAATCGGGAAGTTTGGCTGGTCTGTAGAAAAGAACAGATCACAGACCAAGGAAAAATCCTAAAAATATCTCATGAAGAAACTCCTTTTATTAATCGCTTTATTACTTCCTGCCCTGTTCGTTACAGCACAAGGAATAAAGAATGGTCTGAAAGAGGAACCTAAGATCAATGTGGGAATAAAAGGAGGCTTCAACTCTTCCATGTATTTTACCAGTCGGTTAGAGCTAGATGGAGAACGAATGGAAGATGTGCAAAATAATTATAAAGTAGGCTATTTTGCCGCTATGTTTTTTCGGGTGCACATGAAAAGGCATTTCATCCAACCCGAAATTATGTATAATATTTATAAAGGTGAAATAGCTTTCAATAAAAATCAAAATAAAGAAAACACCCTTCCCGAGCTTGCTAAACTGAACAGCACGATTCACTCTTTGGAGCTACCTATATTATATGGTTATAGTTTTGTAAAAAGCAGGCCTTACGGCATGGCACTTTTTATCGGTCCCAAACTGGAATATGTATGGAAACATAAGACTTCCGAAGAGTTTGAAGGATTTGGATATTCTGGTATAAAAGAAGAATTACACCCCATTAATATAAGTTCTGTTATCGGATTAGGAGTAAATATTGCTAATATATTCTTTGATTTCCGGTATGAAATCGGACTAACCAATATATCCAAATCAATCATTTATGAAAAAAGACACAGATGGAATAATGTCCCAAGAAAAAGGTATCTTCATTAACCGACACCGCAATGTGCTAAGCTTCTCGCTAGGAGTTATTTTCTAAAGTAGGAAGCTTCCTCTAAGTAGATATCATAATGCCACATTTATATCCTTTTCTTTCCTCAAAACGCCCTTATCTTCAACTCTTTCAGCAGCTTCAGACCTTACTACACGACAAAAAGAAAGTCATATATCTTTTTTCCGTAACCTCACCAAATATTTTCCTCTAAATAATTTCCTTATATTCTAAAATTACTTAACTTTGTGAACTCAGAATCGAATATCGCACATAAACTTATTATAAAAAGAAATGAAAAGAGACGATTTGATTTTCGACATTATCGAAAAAGAGCATCAACGCCAGCTCAAAGGTATCGAGCTGATCGCATCCGAAAACTTTGTTAGTGACCAAGTAATGCAAGCTATGGGTTCTTGCCTTACCAACAAGTATGCTGAAGGTTATCCGGGCAAACGCTACTATGGCGGTTGCGAGGTGGTGGACCAGAGCGAACAGATCGCTATCGACCGCCTGAAACAAATCTTCGGCGCAGAATGGGCTAACGTACAGCCTCACTCGGGAGCACAGGCTAATGCTGCTGTTTTCCTGGCAGTTTTGAATCCGGGTGATAAATTTATGGGATTAAATTTGGCCCATGGTGGTCACTTGTCACATGGTTCATTGGTAAACACATCCGGAATTATTTATACTCCATGTGAATACAATCTGAACAAGGAAACAGGTCGTGTAGATTACGATCAGATGGAAGAAATCGCATTACGTGAAAAACCGAAAATGATTATCGGTGGCGGTTCTGCATATTCTCGCGAGTGGGACTACAAACGTATGCGTGAAATCGCTGACAAAGTAGGCGCTATCCTGATGATCGACATGGCTCACCCTGCCGGTCTGATTGCTGCCGGAGTGCTGGAAAACCCGGTTAAATATGCACATATCGTCACTTCAACAACCCATAAAACCCTTCGTGGCCCTCGTGGCGGTGTCATCATGATGGGTAAAGACTTCCCTAACCCATGGGGCAAGAAAACTCCAAAAGGTGAAATCAAGATGATGTCACAACTTTTGGATTCTGCTGTATTCCCTGGTATACAAGGTGGCCCGTTGGAACATGTCATCGCAGCCAAAGCTGTTGCATTCGGTGAATGTTTACAGCCGGAATACAAAGAATATCAAACACAAGTAAAAAAGAATGCAGCCGTATTGGCACAGGCTTTGATTGACCGTGGCTTTACGATCGTTTCCGGTGGTACAGACAACCACTCCATGCTGGTTGACCTGCGTAGCAAATACCCTGATCTGACAGGCAAAGTGGCAGAAAAAGCATTGGTTGCTGCTGATATCACTGTAAACAAGAACATGGTCCCATTTGACAGCCGTTCTGCTTTCCAAACTTCAGGTATCCGTTTGGGAAGGCAATCCCGGCATACGAAGAATTTCTCCGGCAATGGCTACAATCATTTCAGCTCCGTTATTGATAACAATATCTTTAATATGGAACTCGAAGTTGTTTACCGCACCATAAATCTTTTGGATCGGCAGAAAATGAATATTGTGTTTTCGCAATACAAAACCGGATAATGAGTAATTCCCATTTTCTCGATCAGTTTGATACGGTTGCGGGCAATACTGCTATAAGTAATAACGCTGGCTCCGTAAATATTAGTGGCTACTTTTTCAATCTTCTGCTGTACGCTATCTTCTTCCTTATAAGTGTAGCGTAAAGATTCGGACGGATTATTCTCTATGGTATCTACCACCAGACGGGCCATATCTACTGCTCCCTCTCCTCCTTCTTCAGTGAATGCATTGTTGATGGCGAAGCCCACGCCCAACTGTTCGCAATGTTCGCGCAACAATTCCATTTCTTCATCTGTATCTGTAGCAAACTTATTGAAAGCTACGATGATGGTCTGACCGAATGAGCGAAGGTTACGAACGTGTTTGTCGAGATTACGCAATCCTTCTTTCAATGCCTTCCATATTCGGTTCTTTAATGCGGTCGAGACTGACACCACCATGCATCTTTCAGTCCCTGTGCCGTAGCCACGATTACAGTCAGACGTGGTTGGAGTCCGCTTTTGCGGCATTTGATATTATAGAACTTCTCCGCACCGAGGTCGGCACCGAAGCCGGCTTCCGTCACTACGTAATCGCCGAATGACATAGCCAGCTTCGTTGCCAGAATAGAGTTACATCCATGAGCTATATTAGCGAACGGACCGCCATGTACAAAAGCAGCGGTTCCTTCGGTAGTCTGCACTAAATTAGGATGGATAGCATCTTTCAATAACACGGTGATGGCTCCTGCCACTCCCAAATCTTTCACGGTGAAAGGTTGGTCGTCATACGTAAAGCCCAACAGGATGTTTTCAATACGGCGACGCAGATCACTCACATCTTTAGAAAGGCAAAGAATTGCCATAATTTCAGATGCAGGCGTAATGTCAAAACCGGACTCTTGGGTAATCCCATTGGATTTAGGTCCGAGGCCGACAACGATGCTGCGCAACGAACGATCGTTCACATCGAGCACTCTCCGCCAAAGGATTTCTTTCAATCCGAAACCTTTCGCCTGATTCTGATAAAGATAATTATCGAGCAAAGCAGAAATCATGTTATGCGCGGAAGTAATCGCATGAAAGTCTCCCGTAAAATGAAGGTTGATCTTCTCCATCGGAAGCACCTGTGCATATCCCCCACCCGCTGCTCCTCCCTTCATACCGAAGCAAGGACCGAGAGACGGCTCGCGCAAAGCGACAATCGCCTTCTTTCCGATTTTGTTCAGTCCCAGGGCGAGACCGATAGATACTGTAGTTTTGCCGATACCCGCCTTGGTCGCTGTGATGGCAGTTACCAGAATGAGATTGCTTTTCTTCACTTTCTCTTCATCAATCAGTTGTTCGGGGATCTTTGCTATGTAGCGGCCATAATTCTCCACTTCCTCGCGAGGGATTCCGATGCCTTCGGCAACTTGCTTAATCTTCTTCAGCTCAATGCTGCGAGCTATTTCTATGTCTGATTTCATACAGAATATGATTAGTTTTATTTTTGAAAGAACAAAAGTATAACAAAAAGCGAAATAGAGAAATTTAAAGTTCACCGGATATTTATCATAACACAACAAACTCTTTTCACGCAATAACTGTTGTAAATAGCATAACCTAAAACAACAACTTAATTATGGAATGGATTATTAATCAACTAAGGGTACATCCTGAACTTGCTATTTTCCTTACGCTCTTTGCCGGGTTCTGGCTTGGCAGACTCAAAATAGGGAAATTCTCCTTGGGGACAGTCACCAGCGTTCTTCTGGTCGGAGTATTGGTAGGACAACTGAATATCACTGTAGATGGTCCGATGAAAGCTGTGTTTTTCTGCTTTTCTTATTTGCCGTTGGCTAAGGTAGGTCCGCAATTCTTTTCGCGGATTGAAGAAAGACGGCCTGCCACAAGTGGGATTTGCCGTACTGATGTGTATTGTCAGCCTCATCGCCCCGTGGATACTTGCCAAAATCATGGGATATCATGTAGGAGAAGCTGCCGGACTGTTGGCCGGTTCGCAAACCATCTCTGCCGTCATCGGAGTGGCAAGCGATACGATCAACCAGCTGGGCATCAGCGATGCACAGAAAGCCAACGTTCATCAATGCAATTCCGGTAGCGTATGCCGTAACTTATATTTTTGGAACGGCCGGTTCGGCGTGGATTCTGGCTTCACTCGGTCCCTAAAATGCTGGGTGGACTGGATAAGGTGAAGGCCGACTGCAAGGAATTGGAGGCTAAAATGGGAACACTTCCGAAGCAGACGAACCCGGATTTTCCCCGGCTCTTCGTCCGGTTGTGTTCCGTGCTTATAAAATCACCAATGAATGGTTTGACAAAGGAAAGAAAGTCAGTGAACTCGAACTTATCTATGTAAAAATGATAAACGGCTGTTTGTAGAACGGATTCGTCAAAAAGAGTGGTGAAGGAAGTCAGATCCGAACCTGATTCTTCATAAGAATGACGAATTGGTACTTAGCGGACGCCGTGAATTTGTGATTGGAGAAGAAGACTGGATCGGTCCGGAAGTGATTGATGCACAATTACTCGACTTCCCGGCAGAAACTCTTCCTGTAATGGTGACCCACCGGACTTTTGCCGGAGAAACGGTTTCCAAAAATCAGGGCCAGAAATTTATGCACGGGGTTAGTATCCGGAATATCAAACGTGCGGGAATCAATGTTCCAGTATTGCCTAAAACAATCGTAGATTCCGGGAGATATTCTCGAACTTACCGGTCTTAAACACGAAGTGGAAAGTAGCTGCCAAACAAATGGGCTATATTGACCGTCCTACCAACCAGACGGATATGATCTTCGTTGGATTGGGTATTTTGCTCGGTGGTCTTTTCGGTGCACTGGCTATTCATCTGGGAGGTGTTCCTATCAGTCTTTCTACCAGTGGCGGCGCATTGATTGCAGGACTTCTGTTCGGTTGGCTACGCAGCAAGCATCCTACTTTCGGAGGCATCCCCGAACCTTCTTTATGGGTATTGAATAATGTAGGACTGAATATGTTTATCGCAGTGGTCGGTATCGCTGCAGGTCCCAGTTTCATTGCCGGATTCAAGGAAGTAGGCGTCAGTCTGCTTTATCGTCGGTGCATTGGCAACGGCCATTCCTCTCCTCGCTGGATTGCTGATGGCGAGATATTGTTCAAATTCCACCCTGCCCTGTCATTGGGATGTACGGCAGGAGCACGTACTACAACAGCTGCATTGGGAGCTATTCAGGATGCAGTGGAAAGCGACACACCGGCATTAGGATATACGGTGACGTATGCAGTCGGCAATACGCTCCTGATTATCTGGGGAGTTGTCATCGTATTGCTACTTATGTAAAACTAATAAATAAATATCATTATGGAAAAGAAAACAAATAACCCTGCCATTACCAAAAAGTTATGCCAAGAAAATGGAAACGATCAGCCCTTTCGAACTTAAAAACAAGCTCATCGAAATGGCTGACGAGAGTATCAAGAAAATGGCCCATACGATGCTGAACGCAGGACGAGGCAACCCGAACTGGATTGCTACCGAACCACGCGAATCCTTTTTTCTGCTGGGACAATTCGGCCTTTGCGAATGTCGTCATGCGTTTTTCACTGGAAGAAGGAATAGCAGGTATTCCGCAAAAGGCGGGAATTGCTGCCCGTTTCGAGGCTTTCCTGAAAGAAAACGAGAAGGCTCCCGGTGCCAATCTGCTGAAAGAGGGTTACAACTATATGCTGATGGAACATGCTGCCGACCCGGACACGCTTATTCACGAATGGGCAGAATCGGTGATTGGCGACCAGTATCCTGTGCCCGACCGTATTTTACATTTTACGGAGTTAATCGTACAGGATTATCTGGCGCAAGAGATGTGTGACCGCCGTCCGCCGAAAGGTACTTTTGACCTTTTCGCGACCGAAGGAGGAACAGCTGCCATGTGTTATCTGTTCGATTCGCTGCAAGAGAATTTCCTGTTGAACCAGGGGGATTCTATTGCACTGATGATTCCGGTTTTCACTCCTTATATAGAGATCCCGGAACTGCGACGCTATCAGTTCGACGTTACCGAAATTTCTGCTGACCAGATGACTCCTGACGGTTTACATACCTGGCAGTATAAGGATGAAGATATAGACAAGCTGAAAGATCCGCGGATCAAAGCGTTGTTTATCACCAATCCGAGCAACCCGCCCAGTTATGCACTGAGTCCGGAGACTGCCGCACGTATTGTCAACATCGTAAAGAATGACAATCCGAATCTGATGATCATTACGGACGATGTGTACGGAACGTTTATTCCTCATTTTCGCTCATTGATGGCAGAGTTGCCGCACAATACGCTTTGCGTTTATTCGTTCTCCAAATATTTCGGAGCTACGGGATGGAGAACCGCTGTGATCGCTCTACACGAAGACAACATCTACGACAAAATGATTGCCCGCCTGTCGGAGGAGCAGAAATCAATCTTGAACAAACGTTATTCCAGTCTTAGTCTACAACCGGAAAAGATGAAATTTATCAATCGTATGGTGGCTGACAGCCGGCAGATTGCATTGAATCATACTGCAGGGCTTTCTCTACCTCAACAAATACAGATGAGTTTGTTTGCCATCTTCTTTCGCTTCTGGATAAAGAAGACAGTTATAAGAAGAAGATGCAGGAAATTATTCATCGCCGTCTGCATGCGTTGTGGGACAACACAGGTTTCACGCTGGTGGAAGATCCGTTGCGTGCCGGATATTATTCGGAAATCGATATGCTGGTATGGGCGAAGAAATTCTATGGGGATGACTTCGTTACTTATCTGCAAAAGACCTACAATCCATTGGATGTGGTTTTCCGCCTGGCAAACGAAACTTCACTCGAATTTCAGACAGAAGAACATAAGAACAAAAAATAAAATAGCAGTTAAATAAACAACAGAAATAATTTTCAAAGCGCAGCATTTATGTTCTTTTGTTCTTATGTCTGAAATTTTTCTCGCTCTTATGTCTAAAAAAATTAATTAGCGTTTATTTAAAGCGGGAGGTATCGACCTCTTCCCTTTTTTTTCTCTTTGTATCCTCCGAATTTATAATTAAACGAAATACCGAATGTACGGGTAGTGCGCATATAGTGGTTTTTCACATTCTGCAATCCGTAACGGACTTGTGTCGAAATGGTGGAGGTATTGAACAGGTCGTCACACTTCAGCGTCAATTGTGCTTTTCCTTTTTGCAAAGGTGTAACGAAGCGCTGCATCCAGATTTCCCGAACGAGGAAGATCGAAAATTCCCTGTATAGCTCTATTTTTGATAGAATCCGGTCAGGGTGAATTTTAAGTCGGGTTTGGTGGAAAGGGTGAATGTGTTGTTCATCGTCAAGACGAATGTATATAGTTTACGGTCAAACGGGATATCCCAGAAGTCACTATCTTTCTGGCGATAACGAAAACCGATGGCGGTGAAACGGGAGTCGAGCCATTTTTTCACCTTAAAGGGAACTGTCATTACCAATCCGGCTTGTGATGAAAAATCAAAGTTGAAGAATTTGTAAATCTCTACCAAGCGTTCCGGTGATTGGTAGAGGGTTTGCATTTGCTTGTTTTTGGTATAGCTATAAAAGGCGGAAAAACATACTTGCCTTTTTAGTATATAATTAAGGCTGGTTTCATAGTTCGTGGCAGGTTTGAGATAGGGATTTCCTTGAATTTCAGAGTATGCTCCCATGTAAGAGATTGCATTCTGTACGCTCCAGTATTCGGGATATTCCTTGTCACTACTTAATGAGAGTTGCAGGACATGTCCGGCAGCGGGCATATAAGTTAGATTGGCTACCGGGTACAGGCTCCATTCATTCCAGATATTTGTATGATATTGCTCTGCTGCCAGAGAAACATCGGCCGAGAGTTTTTCACCGAAGCTTTTGCTTAGTCCGGCATACACATTCAGGGTTTGTTCGCGACGGCGGGAGTTCATGTTATTATCCGGTAACAGGTTATCTGTTTCCGGGTCATAATATCTTTGGTAGCTATGGTCTAAAGCGGTCGTATAGATTATGCCATAATTCAATCCCCAGCCTTTACCTAAGGTATGTTCTTGCCCGGCATAAAAACGCCATTGATTGATTTGCTGTTTATCCCGGCTCAAGAAATTCATTGTCTCTGTTCCCATCGTGCTATATAATAATTGGCTGCCGGGAGAATGATAGGATGTAAATGCCACTCCAGCTTTCAGCCCGAAAGGGGTTTGATAATCTAACTTTGCATTATGGAGCTGGCTGTCTCCCTGCGAGTCGGTAACAGAATTTTGCGCACCGGTAGCTATGGAATAATGTTTGGAATCGGTAAAAGCTGTTGTGTAGACCAGGCTTAACAGATGATCTTTTGCGAGGGAGTAATCCATTCCGAGGCGTATCTGATGACTGTTGGTACGGGAAGTCATTATTTCATCCATATCCATCTGATGTACCGAACCATCGGCTAACGTGTGAAGTGCTTCTTTCTCCGTAATCCTTCGGTCGCGATCATAAGAGTAAGAGTAAAGAAGATCTGCAGAGAATTTACGTCCGGAGTACAGAAGACTTCCACGTTCTGCCAAAGATTCGTAGTGATGTTGGTTAAAAGCTGTATAGAGTTCTCCTTGAAGGGAAGATGCCTGTCCTGTGCCGGGTGCTAATATCAGGTTAATCATCGGACCGCGTACCTGATAGCGTGCCGGAGCGGAATACATCACTTCCGCCTTCTCGATCCGGCTGACGGGGATCGATTTTAATAAAGCATCTAATTGCTCGGCAGACAGTGTGGTAACTTTTCCGTTGATGACAACGGTAACCTCCTGTCCTCCCAACATCAGACTATTATTCATATTTACTATACCCGGAAGATTTTTCACAACATCATAGGCATTATCCACAGGCAGGTTGCCCACCAGTCTCGGCACGTCATACACGAGTTTACCTTGTTCGGCTTTCACGATAGGGCGTTCACCTGTAATCATCACTTCGGGCAGTTCCTGAAACAAACTATCCATATAACCTATATTCTTGATACTGTCGACAGGTTCCTGTGACTGTTGTCCGACTTGTGCTGTAGCGGATATCCACACACATAGAAGAGACATAAATAGTAAATTAATCCGTTTCATTTCGTCTTTATTTTTGGAATACGACAAAATACGGTAGAAAAAATGGAAATTTGCGTTATCACTGGCTTATCTAGTGTTATTTAGTCTTATCAAAGAGAAGAATAAAGAATAGTTTCCTATTATCTTTGTCAGTATGAAATTACCACTAAAACATATTGTCATACTGGTTATCTGCTCATTAATCGGAATCTTTGTTTATCAAGCTTATTGGTTGACAGGGCTTTACCGGTCTATGAAGATGGAAATGGAGAGCAATATCAGAGATGCGATGCGGACGAGTGACTTTAACGAGGTCGTGCTCCGGGTAAATGATTTGCAAAAAGATAATGTGGAACACGGTTCGCTGACGGTATCGGCCGGATATGATGCGGACGGCAATTCATTAGTGACTAAACAAACGATTTCTTATACGGATAGTAGCCGTCAGGATACGATACATTCCCGGACAGAAACTACCACAGACACGGTAAAAACCGTTGGCAATGCTTCGGAAGATTCTACACCTGTTGCAAGTAGTGAGAACGGGCTGGATGTGTTATTGAAAAGCAAGATTCGCTAAAGGAGTTGTTAATGAGTATTCAGCAGGGCATTCATTCAGGTGTGGACACTTATATAGATGTCAACCTGCAGCGATATGACAGTTTGCTCACCCATGTGATGAAAGAGCATAATCTTTCTATTCCTCATCACACTCTTTTGATATTTATACCGGAATCAGTGCCGATTCTTCCATTGTATATACCGATACATTAGGTATTGCGGGAGATAGCAGTTATATTCCCAGTCCCAAGAGCAATCCGCTATGACTATGAATTTAATATGCATCACAGCCAACGCTACCAACTGGTGTTCGAGCCGATCAATTCATTGGTGTTAAAGCAGATGACAGGTATTCTGGTCACTTCATTTGTAATTCTTCTGATTCTCGGATTCTCTTTCTGGTTCCTTATCCGGACGCTTCTGAAACAGAAAACGCTGGATGAAATGAAAAGTGATTTTACCAATAATATCACGCACGAATTAAAGACTCCCATTGCCGTAGCCTATGCGGCTAATGACGCATTACTAAACTTTAACCAGGCGGAAGAGAAAAGCAAGCGCGACCAGTATCTACGCATCAGTCAGGAGCAGTTGCAAAGGCTTAGCGGGCTGGTGGAACAGATTTTATCCATGGGAATGGAGCGTCGCAAAACGTTTCGTTTGCATCCGGAGGAAATCAACCTAAAGGAGCTGATTACTCCGCTCATGGAGCAGCACCAGCTAAAAGCGGACAAGCCTGTACATATCGAATTGGATATTCAACCGGAAACGCTTGTCATTGTAGCCGACCGTACGCATTTCAGCAACATCATCAGTAACCTGATAGATAATGCAGTGAAATACTCGAAAGAGGAAGCCGAATTGTCTATTTCCTGCCGACAGACTGGGGGACAGTAACCATCAGCGTTACCGACCGGGGAATCGGGATTCCACTTGATAAACAAAAGCATATATTTGATAAATTCTACCGGGTTCCGACGGGTAATCTTCATAATATAAAAGGTTACGGACTAGGACTGTTCTATGTAAAAAGCATGGTCGAAAAACATGGAGGAACTATCACCGTAAAGAAGTGAACCGGACAAAGGGAAGCACTTTTACCATTACTTTATAAACCCATAAAATCATGAGTAAAAACAAAATTACCGTATTACTGGTAGAAGACGAACAGACTCTTGCCATGATTATCAAGGACACACTGGAAGAACAGGATTTTATCATTCATACGGCGAATGACGGCGAGGAAGGGCTAAGCCTTTTCTTCGAACTTCATCCGGATGTACTTGTAGCCGATGTGATGATGCCCAAAATGGATGGCTTTGAAATGGTACGCCGCATCCGGCAGACGGACAAGCAGACACCTGTACTGTTTCTGACTGCCCGTTCTTCCATCAATGATGTGGTAGAAGGCTTTGAACTCGGGGCCAACGACTATCTGAAAAAGCCTTTCGGCATGCAAGAACTGATTATCCGAATCAAAGCACTGATGGGAAAGGCTTTTCTCTTCACAAGAAATAAGGTTGCCAATCATTTTGAGATAGGGAGTTATCTGTTTGATCCTGTTGCACAAACTTTATTACACGCAGGAACGAGACAGGAACTCTCCCACCGCGAGTCGGAAATACTAAAACGCCTGTGTGAGAACCGGAATCAGGTGGTCAATACGCAGGGACGTTCTGCTGGAACTTTGGGGGGGATGACAGTTTTTCAATTCCCGGAGTCTGCATGTGTTCATCACGAAACTGCGGCATAAGTTGTCGCAGGATGAGCAAATACGTATCGTCAATGTACGGATCGGTTATAAACTGATTGTCAACTAAACTCTTTAACACCGCAAAGTGCCATGAATAAAAGACAGTTCACAGGATTTATGTTTTTTTGACTTTGTACCTGTACCGTATTTGCGCAACTGTTTTTTCTAAGAAAACATAACGGAAGTGAATAGTCAGGTGGAAATTATCTATCTCTGTGGTAAATCAACCTTTACGAAGATGAAAAAAACTGATTCTATTTCTTTCGCTGATATTATCGGTCGGTTTTGCATCCGCACAGTCGGAAATTCCTTCCGATAGTATTCGCCGTGCTCCATCTACCAATATCAAAAGAGTTTGGTGGTTTTCTGCTGGATATGGGGTTAATGAACGTAGCAACTCCCGAACTTCCCAAGTTTAATTTAGATATGCCTAATATGACGAAAGATTATAATCAGCTCTTTCGTTTAAACACGGATATTACCTATTCTCAAGGATTCACTGATTCTTTTTCTTCGTCTTCTTACTCCGGGTTTTCCGGTTTTGGATACGGATATGGTTGGGGATTGTCTTCTTCTCCACAGTTTATGCAGATGGGATCTTTCAAACTGAAAAACGGTATGAGAATCAATACCTACGGAGATTACAACAAGGATGGCTGGCGGGTGCCTAACCGCAGCGCTATGCCTTGGGAAAGGAATAATTTCCGGGGAGCGTTCGAACTGAAATCTGCTAATGGTAATTTCGGAATACGAATTGAGGTGCAGCAAGGAAGAAATGTTCCTTATTAAATAATAATTAGGCACGGATTATACGGATGTCACGGTCTTTAGGGTTATCATTGCTGAAAAACAACCGCGTTAATCCGTGTAATCCGTGCCTGAAAAATAGCAATTAATTAGTGGCAGGTACTTATTAAAATCAGGAAAATCAGAAGGCTTTGTCTGCCACACTGATTGCATTGGCTATACGGTCACACCACGAATCAAATTCCGGATCGGGTGTTTGAGTTTCCGGATGAGAAAGCATATAATGTACAGCTTGCCGCAATCCGTCCGCCATAGAGATATGGCATATAAAATCCGGGACAAGTCTCTTGATCTTCGAATTATCAAAAACAACCGTAGCTGCTTTATCTCCTAAGAGTTCACCCCTGAAATCATAATGATCGCTATGTTTGGCAAAGGAAATCAGATGCTACGTGCAATGCGTTCAGAGGTTTGTCCTAACGCATCGGCGATTGTCTGGTAAATCTGATTCCAAGTCATACTTTCATCGGTAGTGATATGAAAAGCGTTCCCAATAGCATGTGGATTCGCCATCAGTCCGACATAGCCTTTGGCAAAATCTTTGGAGTGAGTCAGTGTCCACAAAGAGGAGCCATCGCCGGGAATAATGACAGGTTTGCCGTCAAGAATCCGTTTGAGAATCTGCCAGTTTCCCTTATCTCCATGTACGGCTACGGGAGGTTTGGTTCCGTTATAGGTATGGCTGGGACGAACGATGGTCACCGGAAAACCACTTGTCCGGTAGGCTGACATCAATACCTCTTCCGCTTCTATCTTGTTTCTGGAATACTGCCAGTAGGGATTGACCAGAGGAGTGCTTTCAGTAATGCGATAATCGGTCAATGGCTTTTGATAGGCAGAGGCACTGCTGATAAAGATGTATTGCCGCGTTTTATTCTGAAACAGGCGGATATCACGCTTTATGTCTTCTGCCGTATAACCGATGAATTGTGCAACCACATCGTAATGTTCAAGTGCGATGGCTTTTGCCACAGCTTCTTCATCATTAATCTCCGCAATGATACTGTGAATTCCTACCGGCATTTTTTTTTTGAGCCGCGGTTAAGGAGAGTAATCTCCCACCCTCTCTGTTGTGCCAATGCTACTACATCTGTACTGATAGTACCCGTTCCTCCAATGAATAATGCTTTCATAAAACCTGTTTTTTATATTCTCCGGAGCAAATATATCAATTCCATGACTTACTTCCAGCAATCATTGCCATTTATTTTTCCGCCCGCAAGTTTATGTAGTATACAAATTACTGATTCTTGTACCCTTATTACTGATTTGAGGAATGAAATAAAAAGATACCTCAAATGTTTTATCTTTGTATCAGATTAATAACAAAGCATATGGATGAAATAACAAAAATTGAAACCGTCGATCAGTATGACCAGTTGTTTGGACTGGAGACATTGCACCCTTTAGTTAATGTAATCGACTTCTCAAAAGCTACCAAGTCGGTTGAGTATATCCGTATGAACATCGGATTCTATTGTCTGTTCCTGAAAGATGCCAAATGCGGGGATCTCTCACATACGGACGTAAAATTACGATTATCAGGAAGGAACGGTTGTCTGCATGGCACCGGGACAAGTGAGCGGAATAGACAACCGTAACCGAACGGCTCCCCGTACCAAGTCGATTGGGGTTTTATTCCACCCCGATTTAATCCGTGGAACTTCATTAGGACAGAATATCAAAAACTATACTTTTTTTTCTCTTACGAGGTAAATGAAGCATTGCATCTTTCAGATCAGGAAAGAGAAATCGTAACCGATTGCATACATAAAATCCGGCTCGAACTGGAGCATACTATCGATAAGCATAGTAAGCAACTTATCGTACGGAATATCGAACTGCTACTGGATTACTGTATGCGTTTCTACGAACGGCAGTTCATTACACGCAATCAGGCGAATAAAGATATAGTCGTTAAATTCGAGCAATTACTGGACGAATATTTCCAAAATCAGGTGGCAATGACCGAAGGACTGCCATCCGTGAAATACTTTGCAGACAAGGCATGCCTCTCTCTAATTATTTCGGAGACCTGATAAAGAAGGAAACCGGAAAAACTGCACAGGAATATATCCAGTGCCGGATTATCGAACTGGCCAAAGAAAGAATACTGGAAGGTGTTCAAACTGTCAGCCAGGTAGCTTATGAACTGGGATTTCAATATCCACAGCACTTCAGCCGGTTATTTAAAAAGCATGTCGGCTGCACCCCGAACGAATATAAACAAAAAAAACTAGACGTATTTTTTAGATACAGGAGTCTCAACATCATGGGAGATAAAGTACTCAAAATAGGAACCGTGCATCAATGCAATTGTTGCCTGGGGGAGTAAGACACTACACCCGCTGGTAAGTGTCATTGATCTCTCAAAGGCTGACTTGTCAGCTCATACGGGCATCAAGTTCGACTTTTATACGATTCTATTGAGTGAGTGTAAATGTGAAGCGTATATGTATGGTCACCAGTATTATGATTTTTCGGATGGTACTTTGCTCTTCCTTAGTCCCGGAGAGTCTATCAATATGAAGGAAAACAGTAAGAATTTTCCTTCCAAAGGATGGATATTGGCTTTTCATCCCGATCTGATTTGTGGCACTCCGCTCGGACTTAATATACATAACTATACTTTCTTCTCTTATCTGCCTGAAGAAGCATTACATATATCTTTGCGCGAGAAGCAAATCATTCTGGAGTTTATGGATAAAATAAACCAGGAACTCGAACGTTGCATTGACCGACATAGCAAGAAGATAGTTTCCAAGTATATAGAACTATTGCTGGATTACTGTATCCGTTTCTACGAACGCCAATTCATTACACGTAATGAAGCGAATAAAACGATTATCAAACAATTCGATAAAATCATAAATAACCATTTTGAAACGAAACAGGTACCGACTGTCGATATACTTTCACATAAGTATTGTGCGAACCTGCTTCATTTGTCTCCTGAATATTTCAACGACTTACTGAAGTATGAAACGGGGAAATCATTTAAAGAGTATATCGAGTTCAAACGCTTCGAGATTGCCAAAGATTGGTTAGTGAATACTGATAAAACAATCAATCAGATAACGCAAGAGCTGGGTTTTCAGAATCCACAGTATTTCAGCCGGTTATTTAAGAAAATCACAGGTTGTTCTCCGAATGATTTCAGGATGCCTAATTGAAAGTATATGTCAAAGGGATTAGAGGAAGATAAAGCAATCAAAAAGTCTTAATAAAATTTGAATTGGAATATCAAATTCTTAATCTATGTTATATAACATGCTATTTTTCTTGGATAATTTGCTAATTTCCCAAAAGTCCGTATCTTTGCAATGTGTTTTTCATAGTATTAGATTTAAGGCTAACAAAGGTTGGAGCAAGGCGTTGCTCCTTTTTTATGCCTATACGTAAGCTCTCTCCTTTTTCTTATTCATGATAATATAGGAATTACGCTATTTTTTCAATAACTTTGCAAAAGAGAGATGTCAATAATGTCTCGATAAGACAAATCAAAAGGTTCTCTTTTTTACGTTACATATAAAAAAAGATTATTTAATCCTTGTAGAATAATGGAAACAATGCAACCATATTATCGTCTGATGAAATCAATCCTCTTTGTATTATTTCTTTCTTTTTGGCATGATTTCATGTGAGAAAGAGGATCCTGTTTCTACCTCTCTCCAACTACAAGGCAAACGGATGACTCAACTACTGATCCGACAGATCCCGATCCGACTGATCCTGTTGTTCGTTCGAATAATGAACAGACGGTGTTCATGTATCTACCCTGGTCGAACAATCTCACTTCTTTTTTTCTATCAGAACATTGCCGATTTGAAAAGTATCATCGGAAACAATATATTGAAGAATGAACGGGTGATCGTATTTATATGTACATCGGCCACCAAAGCCACTCTCTCCGAACTTGTCTATGAGAATGGCAAAGGTGTACAGAAGACTTTAAAAAACTACGATTATCCGGATCCTACCTATACAACTGCAGAGGGCATCACTTCTATTTTGAACGATGTACAAACCTATGCTCCCGCCAAACGATATGCAATGATTATCGGATGTCACGGGATGGGATGGATACCTGTATCGAGAGCAGCTTCACGTAACAGCTTGCAGATTAGTAAAAGCACTGGGAGTACGAACATGCACCGATGACACGTTTTTTGGAGGAACACAAACGAAATATCAAACTGATATTACTACGCTTGCCGGAGGCATTTCGAACGCGGGCCTAAAGATGGAATATATACTTTTCGATGACTGCTATATGTCTATGGTAGAGGTTGCCTATGACCTTAAAAACGTAACAAGCCACTTGATAGCTTCTACAAAGTGAAATAATGGCCTATGGGATGCCATACGACAAGATAGGCCAGTACTTAATCGGAAATATAGATTACGAAAAGGTCTGTGACGGTTTCTATTCTTTTTATTCAAATTATGTGACTCCCTGCGGAACAATCGGTGTTACTGATTGCTCGAATTGGACAACCTGGCGGTTATTATGAAAGAAATAAATCAGCGTTATACGTTTAACGAAGAATTAACGGGCGAATTACAAAGATTAGACGGATATACGCCTACCATATTCTTTGATTACGGTGATTACGTTTCCAAACTATGTTCCGATCCGGATCTATTAGAACAATTCAACGAGCAGCTGAAACGCGCTGTACCCTTTAAAAAGGAATACCGAACAGTATTTTACAGCAATCTCTTCCTCCTACTATGGAGAAAAAGAATTGATATCAATACTTTCTCCGGAATCACGATTTCCGACCCAAGCACTAATCCGGGTGCTTCAAAAAAGAACGAAACAGCGTGGTATATTGCCACTCATTAAATCTACTCTAAGAAACATACGGTGGTAGAGAGTTGATTCTTCACATGTGGTCTGTCAAATCTCTTAATAAAAAATTGAATTGAGAAACCAATTCTTAATCTATGTTATATAACATGTTGTTTTTCTTGAATTATTTGCTAATTTCGCAATAGTCTGTATCTTTGCATTGTGTTTTCATAGTATTAGATTTAAGGTTAACAAAAGGTTGGAGCAAGGCGTTGCTCCTTTTTTTATGTCCATACGCTAGATACTCCTTTAAACATGGCATGACATTATCCCTTAATCACCGCCATTGGAGCCAGCTCCACCAACGGCTTCACCAAGTCCCGCTCATTCGCTATCACTTGCGCAATATCTTTATAAGCTCCCGGTGCTTCATCCAGTTCGTTCTGCGAACGAAGTCCGTGAATGATACCTTGCTGATCCATTCTCTCCTTCTCTTCATCCAGTGACAAACGGCGACAGGCATCCTTTCTTCCCATTAATCGACCTGCACCATGCGAACAGCTTTTTTGAAACTCTCCGGATTACCCAGTCCCTCAACAATATAAGACTTGGTACCCATAGATCCGGGGATAATACCGATCTCGCCCTCATAGGCACGCGTAGCACCTTTTCGGTGTACAATCACATCCTGATCGAAGTGATTCTCCCAAGCTGCATAGTTATGGGCAATATTAATCATAGGATCAAAGTCCGTTTCAGGTTTCACTGCCTGGATGGCTTCACAAATACGAGTCATCATCAACTGACGGTTGGCAAAGGCAAAGGCCACACAGTAATTCATTTCACGGAAATAATCCTTTGCCATCTGTGTCTCCATTGGCAGGTAAGCTAGTCCCGATACCATTTCAGAATACCATTTCTCATTCCAATATTGCGCAATCTTATTATAGTGATTGGCAACCTTCAAACCAATGTTACGGCTTCCGGAGTGAATCATCACCCAAACATCAGACGTTGCCGTATCTTTTTGAATCTCAATAAAGTGATTTCCACCTCCCAGAGTTCCTATCTGCTTCAAACAAGCCTCGTACTGATTCTTCAAAAACAGGCATCTCTTCAAAGTCGAATCCTTTGCGGAAGCAATTCCTGATCCTGCTTTTTATTCTGATGATCGAATCCCAAAGGAACAACTGCACGAATCTTCGACATAATGGAAGTCAAATCCGTATAACTAAAATCTTCCGCTTTTAGATTCGTCTTAATCGCACACATACCACAACCGATATCCACTCCCACAGCATTGGGAACAATCACGCCATTGGTAGCCAACACACCGCCAATAGGCATTCCTTTTCCCGCATGCGCATCAGGCATGATGGCAATATGTTTAAATGCAAAAGGCAGTGAAGTCAAATCCATAATCTGCGACATACAAGAGTCCTCTACTTCATCCAACCAAAGTTTAGCGGGTAAACGTGTTCCCATAATTACTTTTTCCATACATTTTTCTTTTATCAATTCATATAAATCTCGTTATCGGGAGCAAAGTAAGAAGGGAAGTACGAAATCTATTTGCGTAGTTGATATTATTTTTTATTTTTGTAGAAATAATCTATAACATCTATATATAGAACCTAATGAAGAAGATATTAATTATCGGTGCCAACGGATTCACCGGACGCCAGATTTTAAACGATTTGTCTGCTTGTAAACACTATAAGGTGACGGGCTGCTCCCTGCATCCGGATATTCTTCCCAATAACGCGGAGGATTATCGTTTCATCGAAACAGATATACGGAATGAAGCGGACGTTAGGCATCTCTTCAAAGAGGTTCAACCCGATGTAGTCATTAATTGCTCCGCTCTGTCCGTGCCGGACTATTGCGAAACGCATCATGAAGAAGCCTATCTTACCAATGTTACCGCAGTAGGCCAACTGGCCGATTTATGCGAAGAATACAAAAGCCGGTTCATTCATTTATCTACGGACTTTGTTTTTGATGGAAAGCTAAACGAAAAGCTGCCGGGCTGTTATATACAGAAGAAGACCTCCCCTGCCCCGGTCAACTACTACGGATATACCAAATGGAAAGGAGAAGAGAGGGTGGCAGAAACTTCTTGCAGCAGTTATGCCATTGTCCGTGTAGAAATCGTTTATGGCAAAAGGCACTGCCGGGACAACATGGTAATATTGTGCAGCTGGTAATGAACCGTTTGAAAGCCGGACAAGAAATACGTGTCGTATCCGATCAATGGCGGACACCAACCTATGTTGGAGACGTTTCGGATGGAGTGCTACGTTTAATAGAACATACGGCGAATGGCATCTTCCACATCTGTGGCGATGAATGTATGACCATTGCGGAGATTGCCTACCAGGTAGCAGATTGTATGAAACTCGACCGTTCTCTCATTTATCCATCCTGCCACCACAGAAGAAATGAATGAAAGCCTCCCCGTCCCGCTTCAGTGGGATGAGTATTGATAAAGCCCGGACAATGCTCGGATACAGACCCCAAAAGTTAAAAAGAGATTCTTGCGAACTGGAATAATTTATAAGGGAAAGAGCACATAGGAACCAACTTTTTACAACCATCTATCTCGTTCCAGATATTCCTTTCTCTTCATTTATTGCATATTTATTTTGAAAATATGCAAAAATAACTATCTTTGCACCAAAATTCAAAAAAGACCAATGATGAATCAAACATTACAATTACATAACGCTACTCTTTTTCTTGCAGGAATACCAATTTTCTGTAAGTCCTGTTGCGTGCATGTGCATTGGTTCAGTGGATTCATCTAAATTTCCCTATTTCTTTACAGGAACTACCTGCTGACTTGTTTTGTTAGTCACAGCAGTATTCCTTTTCTGATTTTCAATAAGATAAATTATCTTTTTGGAGAATTATTTTTGTGTGTTTATTCATCAGTTTAACCTAACCCAAATATATACAATTATGTTCTCTATTATATCTACCATGTTTTTAGGAATCGGCATCGGCTATGTATTGCGTAACTGGAGTATTCTACAGAAGACAGAAAAGACAATTTCTCTTACAATATTCCTGTTGCTCTTTATTCTCGGTGTATCTATCGGTTCTAATAGCCTGATTGTGAACAATGTTGGTAAGTTCGGATGGCAAGCCATTGTTCTTGCTGTGTCCGGTGTATTGGGAAGCCTGATTGCTGCCCGTTTGGTACTACAATTATTTTTCAGGAAAGGAGGCGAACAATGAAAGGAAGTCTGATCGTTATAGTATTCTTTTTGTGTAGGCTGTATCATGGGAGCTTTCAATAAGTTCGAGTTTGATACGCACACAGTTTCCATGTACATACTTTATGCATTAATGCTACAAGTAGGAATCAGCATCGGTTCCAATAAGAACCTGAAAGCCATTGTTTCACATTTGCACCCTAAAATGTTGCTGATTCCATTGGGAACAATTATCGGTACGCTGTTATTCTCCGCCCTGGCAAGTTTGCTATTGCGTCAATGGAGCGTGTTCGACTGTATGGCAGTGGGAAGTGGATTTGCCTACTATTCACTCTCTTCCATCCTTATCACCCAGTTCAAAGAACCCTCCATCGGACTGCAACTGGCTACGGAACTGGGAACCATTGCCCTACTAACTAATATTTTCCGTGAGATGATGGCACTTCTTGGTACTCCGATCATCAAGAAGTACTTCGGGAAACTCGCTCCTATTTCAGCAGCAGGAGTCAACTCGATGGATGTACTGCTGCCTTCCATCACCAGATATTCAGGAAAAGAAATGATTCCCATCGCCATCCTGCACGGTATTCTGATTGACATCAGCGTTCCCGTTTTCGTTTCTTTCTTCTGTAATCTTTAACCCTGTCCGGAAATAATAACCTTATTTATTAATGCCCGGAAACAGCCAATACAAACTTGATATCAGCATAGGAGACAGCGTCTCCTAATGCTACCTTTATAGCGAATATTCCCATGTATTCATGTTCATCCAAATACTTGCGAATCTTCGCTATATTTTCAGCTTTCACCACCTGCTCTACTTTGATCTTTCCCGAACGGACATAATGCTCCAGATGTCCGGCAATGGTTCCGATACCAACTCACGAGCCTTGGCTATTTCATCTATATTCATTCCCTGACGGAACATTTCATAGCTAACCAACTTCGTATCTTTCTTCGCCTCCTTCTTTTTCTCCTTCTCCGCCTCTTTCTCCTGTTTCTCTGCCTCTTTCTGCAGCTTCGTCTTTCGTTGCCTTACCGTATCATCGCCATTACCGGAGGAGATTAACATATCCATTATCTCCGGTCTCTCAATTGATTCTCCGCCACATACTTGCGGATAATACCCAGAATCTCAAGCCCGTATTTCTCTACTCCTTTCGCTCCAAAATAAGGTATCGCCTCCAAAGCTCTTGGACTATCCGGTAGCAGATTCACAATTCCCATCAATGCTTTCTGTTGCATAATCACATAAGCAGGGAACATTCATCTCCCTTGTTTTGGCTGTTCTCCATTCAGATAGGGCACGATAAAGCTCCGGATGCAGAATGTCCGTAGGAACTTCCACCTTTACCTTTTTCAGCACTGCGTGTACGCTCTTTCCGTTCCTTACGTTCTTTCTTCTCCTTCCAAAGCCTTCGAAGAACCGGAGGACGTAGAATCATCTTCAAGGCTCAACATTACTTTTAGCCTTCAACTTCAAATAATCCGTAATGGCAAACCTCCCTCTTGTAGACACAGCTTCCAACAGAGACTCCTTAATCCACAACGCATCATCCAGCGCCTGCATACGCTCTGCCAACAGCTTTCTCAACTCTTTATTATCAAGAGGCATATTAGTCTTATCATACAAAGCCCGAACCGGTTCCAACTCCTTTATGAAAATATCCGGCACCGGAACGAATCCGCTCCTGTAACTCCTCATTCGAAGCATAATCTTCACTCTCATGTATCAAACGTGTATACTGATTGCGGAAACGTTGAGACACCTCCACAATCTTCTTTTAACATGGGGGAGCCAACGCCTTATATTCAGCCAACTGCTTCGGAAAGAGCTTATACAAATCTTCATCCAGCATACGAAGCAACCGTTTATAAGCCTGATCGATCGAATAGAAATTAAACAAATCACTCAATAAATCGAAGAAATACGCCTTCTGCATATCACTTAGCTGCTGGTTGCCCGGCTTTATTCCGCTCCACCTCTTTTGTGAAGTTATCAACCACACTGTCACTAATTAATAGCCTCCTTACGCAATGGAGACTCCAATACCAAGCCCTCCAAAGTCTTACAACGACTCAAAGCTACATATGTTTGTCCATGCGCAAAAGGAATTGCCGTGCATCAATAATTGCACGTTCAAATGTCAATCCCTGACTCTTATGTATCGTGATAGCCCATGCCAATCGAATAGGATATTGACGGAATGTTCCTTCTATCACCTCAGTGATTTCCTTCGTTTCCTCATTTAACACATACTTATAGTTTCCCCCACTCCTCCGGCAATAACAGAAAATTCGGATCGATCCCCTTTATCCACGCACCACAATACCTCAGAATTCATTAACCGCTACCACCTCACCAATCATACCGTTATAATACCGTTTCTCGGACGATGGATCATTCTTCAGGAACATAATCTGTGCACCCTCCTTAATTGTGAGAATTTTATCCGCAGGATACGAATATTCTGGAAAATCCCCCTCTATCTCGGCACTAAAATGATACGCCTTGCCGGGCAACGATGCCAGTTCGCGATCATTAACCCTCTGCGCCTGATTATTATGTGTCGTCAGACGAATATATCCCTCTTCTTTCTGGCGGCTGAAAGCCGGGCTGATAACGACGGTTCAGTTCATTCAACACTTCATCATCCGCCTTATTCTCCCGAATTTTATTTAATAAAGAAAGGAAGAAAACGTATCACTCTGACGATATACTTTCTTGAGTTCAATCGTCATATATGCCGTTTCTTTCAATGCATGACTTGCAAAAAATAAGGAGTCTCATAATGCTTTCTCAACAACTCCCACTCATTGTCTTTCACGACAGGCGCCAGCTGTTGCAAATCTCCAATCATCAACAGTTGCACCCCACCAAAAGGTGTCTCCCTATCGCGATACCTCCGCAGAGTTGCATCCACCGCATCCAACAAATCAGCACGCACCATACTGATTTCATCAATCACCAGCAGATCCATACTACGGATGATATTCCGCTTTTCTTTACTATAACGATAATGTGTCTGGGAAGAATTAAAGGTTTGTTTCGGGCACAAAAAGGAGCAAAAGACAACTGAAAGAAAAGAATGAATCGTTACGCCTCCCGCATTGATAGCTGCAATCCCTGTCGGAGCCAATATGACCATGCGTTTGGGCGTATGTTCTTTCAATCGTCTAAGAAATGTCGTTTTCCCGGTTCCAGCTTTTCCGGTAAGAAATAAATGTGTGCCTGTATTTTCAATGAACTGCCAAGCAAGCTGCAGTTCCGGATTATTTTCCATGCTTTTCCAATTTTCGGTAAAGTTACTGAATATTCTTTTTTTCTTTCGTCTTGATACGAAAGAAAAAGAACCAAAAAAAAGAATCAAGGCTGCGTTTTCCGGCTACTCCGGTGCTTCCTCCGGCTAAAGGGCAGAAACTCGCTACGCTCAAACAGTCTGCCCTTTTTAACGCCGGAGAAATCACCTGCGCTTGACGCCGGAAAAACGAGGCCGGAAGACCTGCGGGTGGAAGCCTTACAATGTGGGAAGCTTTATTATTAAAAAACTCACCATATAAAAAGAGGACATAGAATAAAAGGCTAATAGAATGATAACCGATGTAGCCTATGTAGTATAAAGAGACTTATGAAAGGTTTATACCCCTTATAAAAAAGCTTTGCTATATAAAAGTCGCAGACGTTATACGACTCAATATAGCAAAGCAGAACAATATATAATAAAACTATTAACGATATAACAGCGACTCACCAAAGCAATATCAGACATATCGCACGGCTCCCCCACAACCCTATCCAGAACAGCTTCCCCACAAACCTACCCTACAACATTCAAGCAGCAACACCCACCCCGCCAGGTTCCCCGGCCTACTTTTTTTTCTCCGTCAGGCGAGCGCCCATAACGGAGCGTTAAGAAGGGCAGACTGTTTGAGCGTAGCGAGTTTCTGCCCTCAGCGAAGTGAAGGAAGCAGTATAGGAAAAAAGTCACAACTTCAATTTTTCTTTGCTTCTTTCTTTTGTTTCAAGACAAAAGAAAAGATGATTAATTACTTCATGGAACCCCCTACAATATCCAGCAATTCGTTTGTAATCGCCTGCTGACGACTCTTATTGTACTGCTTCGTCAAATCCTGGATCAGCTCGTTTGCGTTGTCCGTAGCCACTTGCATAGCCAACGTACGTGCAGCATGTTCCGAAGCATTGGAGTCAACAGCGGCAGTAAAAAATCTTCTGGAAGCCACCATTTTCATCGCACTGAAGTGATTTTGCTACCGCGTTCACTTCACGTTGACGGAATTTATTCTGGTTTTGATTTCTTTCAAAGATGGCATGATAGACCTCCTTCCCGTTAGTTTTTGAACTGTCCGGCGATGTTGGCCATGACTTCCGAAATGACCTTCGTATCTTCCTCAACGAGTTTGCCCGCTGCCAAATTGGCAATGACATCAGCATGGGCTGAGCGCATAGACTCAAGGAACTGGTCCTGACAGTCGCGCACCTTGTCAACAGGTACGTCGTGGAGCAGACCGTGGACACCACAATAGAGGATCGCCACCTGCTCACCGACAGACATCGGCGTGTACTGAGGCTGGATGAGCAACTGGTTGTTCTTGCGTCCGC
>VOFC01001020.1_pt1 | contig 43435 bp, 78 predicted proteins | sample 5384161 | NCBI WGS metagenome assembly VOFC01 (sample SAMN12384722, study PRJNA508395) | human gut metagenome | isolation source: healthy gut B | host: Homo sapiens | reverse complement strand
AAGAGGACACTTTATAGAACAATATTCCTGGGATTTTTTGAAACTAAATCCTATAAAAAAAAGTGAAGGAAAAGAACTATATGGTTTATAATCTTGATACTCCTTCTTTAGTAACAACAGAATTATCTGGCTTAAATGATTTTACTGTAAAGTGGAACTCTTCTTGGTGGATGCTTAGATGTTTTACGAGATTTACCAAAATCACAGTATGACAACATGCAAGAGTATAACAAAAAACATAAAGATATTATTCTATTTATCGAAAATTGTGCAATGGATATTGAACAACTTTCAAAAAACTTTAGAAGTAATGAAGAAAGCCATTGGTTTGATAACGTTTGTTGTTTTATGATTGGTAGAGGAAAAATAACATTAAATAATGAATTTTAGAAAATCAAAATAAATTACTAAAAATTTATTTAAAAAATATAATGTACCTATTTTGACTAATTGCGACTTTGGGCACGTTAGACCTTTTAATACTTTTTATAACTGGTGCAACAGCAAAAGTAAAATATTTTAATAATAGATATACAATTAATTACGAGAATATAGAATAATCTGTATTCTTTTGTTATATATGAGTTTTAGTTATTATTAGTGTCAAGAAATATCGGAAAAATTTTGTAAGAACTTAGAAATTAAAATCTAAGTTCTTAAATTTTTAAGTAAATGAAATATTTCTTAAAGTTATGTATTCGTGAGTTACCATATTTTTAAAATAGGAATGTTATCAATACCTGAACAATTAGATAATGTAAAGTAGTATTCATTTTCATTAATATTAATTGAACGCTTTGAAGTATATGTTTTCAAATATAAATTAAAAATATTTATGTTGTTGTTTTTTGTAATCATTTAAAAAGTAAGTATTTATCTATGTTTTCTTGTAGAAAAGCCTTTTGGTCTAGATGAGAAGAAAGAAGCAATAAGGTGTGAAATATGACTTTCCATTGATGAACCAATATTAAAATTAAGCATATTTTTATGTAAGAATAATTGTTAATAATGTAATCAATATTTTTTCTTAATAGTTTTTTCACGTTCTTGATGGTACTTTTTAAAATAATGTTAGTAGCTTTAATAAATTTCTTTTTAGAGTAGTATTTAAAAATCTTAATAAGTATTTTGCGTTTAAGTTTATCGGTAGTAATACGATGTATAGCTTGTTTAAAATGAAATTCACAAAGATAATATTTAACTAAATTGCACGAGTCAAGACGAAGTTCAGAGATACCAGATTTTATCCAATTGCCTCCATCACCAATAAGAGCAATATTTTTTTAATTTTAGTGAAGTCATAACGTAAAGCAATTTTATCCATAAACACTTTCCAAGGCTTTTTGGAACAAGTAGAGAATACAAAGCGATTAGAAAGTTGATTACGATTTTAGAAACAGGTTTTACATCTTCAAAAGTAACAAAGCATTTAACCATAATATCTTTATCAGAATTTTGAGAGCCAATATATTTTTCATCAGCCATAACATATAGAGTATCAGGAGTATTAATAGATTTAGGAATAACATTAGAACATTCCATTTTTTTAATCCAATTGTATATAGACTGACGAGGAATAGCAAAATTTTGTCTTTATCCATGAAGTAAGATAAACCATTTGTAATGAAAGATACATCACGAGATGCTTGAGCTTGAGAAGTATGGAAAGCATTGTTAATAGCAATAGACTTAATAATAGGGTCATAATGGTCATATTTAGGTAAATTAAAATATTTATCTACTAAAAAGACATATTTATTAGATAATTTACTTTTAAACAATGTACGTTTAAAATAGACAGTACCAAAGATGGTAGTAATAGATCTAGATACATTAGATTTATTAATATAATAACGACTTTTACGCTCAGAAGAATTTTTGAGCTGTAAATCGAATTCTTCAAAAAGTAGAAGAAATAATACTTAAAATGTAGTACTTAATAGAGGAATCCATTAAATTAATAAAGTTAAAATAATTGTTATTACTGTCAAGTGTAAAAGAAAAGTTATCCATAAGAATGTCAATATATTTATATAAATTTGTAGAAATTAGAAATAATAACTTTAATTTTATTTTTTTTAATACATCTTTAAAATTTTGTGATATAATGTTCATAAATTGAGACTCCTTTTTTAGTAGTTTTGTGGTGAAAACATTATATCAAAGGATTCTCAATTTTTCTATTCCGATACCATTTTACACAACAACCTCCTTTCGGGTGGTTTTAGCTCTCATAGCCTAGAAGGCTTTTGTACTGGCACTTCTGGGCTTAAGCCCTACTGAATGGTCTGTCAACCGCATTTCTTTCTCAGGCTACCACTTAAGTGGTCCTATCCCTTTTTTATCTTTCTTTTCTTTTTCCTTTTTCTTTTCTTTCTCAAATGGGTCAACATATTCCTTGATACTTATTTGATCTGTTGCTATATCTTCTTGTAGTTGTTTTCTTATATATTCTTCTATCGCTTTTTATTTTTGCCTACTGTATCCACATAATAATAGCCTGTACACCAAAAGTGCCTATTTCCAGATCTGTACTTTAAGTTGGCATGTCTATCGAATATCATCAGGCTACTTTTTTCCTTTTATATATCCCATTACACTTGATACACTATATTTCGGTGGAATACTTACTAGCATATGTATATGGTCTGGACATAATTCTGCTTCTATTATTTCTATTCCTTTCTGCTCACATAATCTCCTTATTATTACTCCTATATCTTTTCTTATTTTTCCGTATATTTCCATCCTTCTATATTTTGGTGCAAATACTATATGATATTTGCAATTCCAAGCACTGTGTGCTAAACTATTTTTGTCTATTTTCATAGATAAATCTCCTCCTTTGATTTTTTATTTTTTTGCGGTTGACCAAACCAAAAATATTATATCAAAGGAGGAGATTTATTCACTCATAGCTAGAAGCTTTTTAGAACCCCACGTAAAACGGGGGTTTTCTTTATCCAATAAGAGTGGAATTTCGTACTGAAATCCCACCCTTGACAATAATTAACATTAAAAAGCTTCAAATTTAGAATAAAAAATTGATTCACTTCCAAAATATTCTTTAACTGTATTTAAACTGTATAAAATTTTTCCTTATCCATTTTAAAATATTCTAAAGTTTTTATTAAAGTATCTATATTTATATTTTGTAAATTATTATTTATAAAATCATCTATATAAGAAGTATCTCTACCTAATTCTAACGAGATACAATATTTTTCAAAATTAGATAGTTTTTTCATTTTATTTTGTAGCTCTGCCCTTTTCCTTTGAAAAATCATATCCTACTGTGCGATTAAGATAAACTGACGTTTGTTCTGCTAATTTTCTCTCTTCTTTCTTTACGTCTTTCATCTGTATATCCTCTTTGATTTATTTCAGTTTTTACATTACTAAACAGTTTCTCTATGGAATCCTTTTCTTCTTTAGATGTTGCTAGCTTTAAAAGCTATATCTTTTGAATATAAAATCCTGCCATATTTAATATTTACTTTTACAACTTTTCCTTTTGACCTGTTAAAATAAGAGGTTCTACAGTATAATAATTTTCTAAATCATTGATTATTTTTTTTTTTTTTTTTGATGATTCAAAAGACGGCTCTAATTTGTATTTATTTTTTAGTAATTCTAAAATTGTCATACTATCTAGAAATCCATATATTTTAAATAAACAAAACATTCTTAAAAAAATATGAATTTGGATTATATTTTTCACTTTTCTTCTTACTTTTTCCATTTTCTATTGCATATAATACATCATAACTTGTAGCAAGTTCACTATTATTTCCATAATTTTTATATATAAAATCATATAAAATATCTTGTAAGCATTTTCTTTCATCTCTATTTTTATCTGTACTATCTATTTTTAATGGTAAACTGATATTATTTTTATAACAATAATATTCTCTTTGAAATCTTAATTCTTCCCCTATAGAAGAAATTTTTTTGTTCTCGGATTAAATTGATTTTCATTATTATATCATCTCCAAAATTATTTTATACGTAGGGGATTCGACATTAAAATCCCTAACTGATATTATATCTATTTATGTGCTACAATATAACCATAGTAAAACAAGCACACCTTGACATTTATAAAAAAATGTTTTATAATCCTTATGAAAATATGGTGCGTAAGTTTTGGTCGACCAACGCACCATATAAGGTTTACAAACACTTGATAAAGCGTTCGTAATTGCATTATAGCACATTTAGGAACTCTTTTTCAAGTACCCCAAATTTGAAAGGAGTGGTAATATGGGAAGACGTGCAAAAGGCGAGGGTAGTCTATATAAGACTATACAAAAACAGAAAAGACCAAAATTCGCAAGTAATGGAGAATGTGCTATATGTAAAAATTGTACTGATAGAACTGCTTGTAATAATAGACAAGGTTATGAGAAATGCGAAAATGCAAAAAACTGCAAAGAGGAATGTTTGAACTACTGTGATAGATTTTATTGTAAAGAAATCTGGATAGGTCAAGCTACAATTAAAGGAAAACACACTACTTTGAGTTCTCATAAAAAACAAGAAAAAGCAAAATCAAAAAAGAGAAAGTAAAAAAATCAAAAGGAGAATGGAACTTTTATTTCAAAATCAACTGTTACCTTATATGACCTATGTTCTGAAATTGTGGAAGATAGGTACAAGAGAAATCAAACAGGAAAAAATGGTTATAGAACAAATCTTGCAACATTGAAAAGACTTAACAAATCTTGGTATGTTCATATACCAATACAAAAAATTACTGATACCAATACAAAAGAATTTTTTTTAGATGAGTTAGTAGATGAATCCGATTCTCTTATTAAAAAGATTATGGACTAATAATTTGTGCATTTAATAAGGCTACACAAATATTCTTTTTAAAGAATCCATTTGATAAAGAAGAATTTAAAAAGACCTCGTAGTAGAATACCAAAAAAGAAAGTTAAAGCTTTTACTATAATTGAACAAAAGAACTTTATTCATACTTTTTAAAAGATGAAAAAAGTACAACATAGATATAAATGGGCTTGGCTTTTTATCTTTATATACTGGAATGAGAATACGGAGAGGTTTTGGCACTGATAAAGACAAAGATATTGATTGGGAAAGTTATAAAATAGATGTAAATAATACATTAACTAAAGATGAAAATGCTGTTATTTATTTAGAGATAGAACAAAAACATATAGTGGTCAAAGAAAGCTAAATATGGACTCAATGGTTATTTATATTTTGCAACAAGCATTGAATGAGTTTATTCCGAATCCTAATAATTTGTTATTTTGTAGAGAAAATGGAGATTTAATCAATGAGGGAGCTTCTAATAGTGCTTTTTAAAAGATTTTGTAATAAATATAAAATAGCAAATGGTAACGATGTAAACCAACATATGTTAAGACATTCATTTTCTACTAGAAAAATTGAGGGAGGTATGCCTGCTGAGGTATTAATGGTTATTCTAGGACATAAAGATGTTTCTGTTACTCTCAATACATATTTTGACGCATTTGCTGAATATAGAAACATATATGAGGAACAAACATATAATTATTATGAATTACAAGGCTTAACATTTGATGTGATAAACAAAGAATTTATCATTTTACAAGAATTAAATTCTTTATTAGAGAAACTTAATAGTAGTCATTTGGAAGAAATAGAAAAAAATAAAATTATTCAAATTGTAAAAATGTTATAAAAAAAATATAATAAAGAGGAAAATGAAAAAGTAGAGGAAGTCAATGAAAATGCTACTTCAAATATTATAATGTTTCCTGCATTATGCAAATAAAAGTTATAAAAATCAAGTTTTTTAGATTAAAATATATTATAAGAATTGTTTTAAAATGTTTTAAAAATTATAATTCTTTGTAAGTATATTAAAATCAACGAAAACTTGATTTTTTTATAATGCAATTATAATGCGTATGAAATTAAAATTATAAAAATTATAATGCAATTATAATGCAACTGTGAAATATTTTTGGATATTTTTTTAGATATTTTTCGGATAAAGTTATACACTTTTTTGTAAAGAGTTCCAAAAAGCTGATATATAGCTGAAAATGGCTATTTTGAGGCAAAAAAAGAAATACCCATTTTTGAGTAATTTCCTACTTAGATGGTCGAGGTGAACTGGATAGTTCTCTCTATTTCAAACAAATTTAGCATTTTGTTTTAGTTAGTTGTTTAATTAAAATAAATTAAAAAAAAATTATAATAAATTAAATTTTTTGTTTATATCTCCCCCGACCATCTATAACAAACTAGTATAAATCCATAACCATAATTGTTATTCAATTATCAAAAAATACTGCTTTAGAATATGCCAGATAATAACTGTTGCAATAATAGTTGCAACAGTTATTTATAAAAATAAGAGCATAAAGCGAATATTTTTTATAACACGATTAAAATAGTAAAATAAATAATGTTAATTATTTTATGGTATTTATTAAATGAATTTTAATAAATATAATATTTAATCGTGCAATAAAAAGGATTATTAAGGAAAACTTTAGTTGTCCTTAATCACACAGAACTTTCCGTGAAGTTCTGGTGTGTTAGAACTTCATAAAAGTTTTCTATCAAGAAATTCAAAGGAGGTATTTATTTTTGTAAGCCTACGAAGGCTAGCTTGTAAAAAAGGAATTATAAAAATGAGTTATGCAATAATTAGAAATGCAAATTATAAGAGAGATAATTTAGCAGGATTATATAAACATAACGAAAAGAAAAAAATACAAACTATTCTAACAAGGATATTAATAAAAATAATTCTATCAATAATTATTCAATTAAACAATGCAATACAACTTATTCAAAAACATATTAAACAATTAATAAATGAAAATGATTTAAAATGTAGAATAACGAGTTATACTAATCTTGTTTGTGAACTTATTATCACATCTGATAAAGAATTTTTTGAAAAAAATAGGAGAAAGTGAAACAAAACGATATTTTCAAACTGCTTATAATTTTGTTGCAAACTATAAAGGGCTTGGAGAAAAATATATCTTATCTGCAAAAGTTCACATGGATGAAAGCACTCCACATTTACATTTAGTTTTTGTACCAGTTATTCACAAATTGGATAAAAAAAAAGTGGAAAACGAGTTGATAAAATTGCTTGTAGCGAATATTGGAAAGGTAAAGACAGCTATAAAAAAATTGCAAGATAATTTTTATCAATATATTACAGATAATGGATTCGATTTAGAAAGAGGAAAATCAAAAGATGTTGAACATTTAAGTACAGAAAAATTTAAACAAATAACAAATTATGATAATATTAAGTATGAATTAACACAAGAACAAATTAAACCAATTGAAACTCAAAATACTTTTTAATTATTCAGCAAAACAAAGAATTAATTAAATATACAAATAAATTAAAAGTACAATTAAGTAAATCATATACTACTATTAATAAAATAGATAATCTACAAAAAAGAAAATACTGCTTTAAAGTATGAAAATGAAAAATTAAAACAAGAAAATAACAAATTGAGAAATTATATTAATAAAACTTTTGAAGTTGTTAAACATCTTTTTAACTTCCCTATGGATACTTTTAAAAAGATTAGTTGATAATTTTGTAAAAACATTTTGAGAGATAATTTATAAACAAATAATTTATATATTCATTATATAAGTTATTTGCTTTTTATATCATTAAAACTTTAAATTATCATATTTATGTTTAATAATTATCCCTTGCTCTTTTGTTAATCTATTCTGAATGACAGCCAAATTTACTAAAGAACATAGATTATCATAATTATTATTATTTATAATTTCATCAATAATATAATTTGGAATATTAAAACCAAACTGACTTTTTTATTTTTTCTTTTGAATTTTTAAATCTTTTTTATTTCTTTTTTTTAATAACATATTTTCTACCTCTGTTTTATTCATTTCTTTATTTTTTATAATTTCTTTATCTCGACTTTTTCAACTTTGTCACCTCTAATTTAATTAATAATAGATATTTTATAAAAAATACTATTCGTACATTTGTCCTAATGTTACGTATAAAAATTTGCTATCCTGTAAATATAATAAATGAAAGGATAACATATTATGACATTGTCACAAGCTATAATAAAAAAGAATTAATAATTTAATGATTGAAAAGCATATTGAAAATCCATATCAGCTTGCTTTAAAATGTGGATTAGATGAATCCGTAATTCGTAGTGTCCTAAGTGGCAGAACACTTTATCCAAGTACACATACAATGTTTTTTATAGCTTATGGCTTCGGAATGACTTTTATCTGAATTTTATGATGATGATTTATTTAAAATAGAAAACATAGATGAAAGTTAATAAATCATTTTTAATTATAATATATTATATTCGCATATGCAATTATATAAATTACAAATTGTAAGTTGTTAGTCTACAATTAAAGTATAAACAAATCCTTCATAATTCAAAAAAATATAATCTTTCTTCATATTTTTTTACATTTTTATTCATAAAATTTATTGCAATTTTATTTTTTTTATTTACCCACATAACAATAGCTTCCACATCTTTTTTCAGATAATTTATTAAGCAATAAATTATAAAATTTTGTTCCATAACCTTTATTTCTCATATTCTTAAAAATTTCTATATGTAATCCACTTCTATAATATATAAATTTTGTTGTTATCCAAGTTTTTCCTACAATATTATTATTTGAAATTAAATAATAATATTCTTTATTAAATATCTTAAATCTTTTTTTTTTAATTTTTTCCATCATATCTCCCCAACAAATTACTATTTATTTGAAAAAAAGTATATCATAGATATAAAACTTATACAATAAACTGATTCAACAATATCTATTATTTATATCTTATGACTCTTGCAATTTCTTCTATAAGTGTTTTATTTGTAAAATAATAAATCATCATATTGGTATCCAAATATCTGCTTAAAATTATTTTTTGACTTTTGTTCATCTCTATTATCTATTGCATATTTAATTGCATTTCTAATTTGAACTTCATTAAGATTTTTTATAATTTAATGTAAGTTGACTATAAACATCTTCAATTACAATAAATTCATCATTACTATTTAAAACAATTTGAATTGCTTTATTTAAAAAGCTTTGTACCTTTAAGTGTTGTATTTAGACCTAAAGCTCTTAATATATTATAAATTAAAATTGAATTTTTAGAATTTATTAAATTATTAGTTTTTAGAGAATTTTTTATCAATTAAACGTCCCCATTAACATGGAATAATCTTATATTAAAATATAGCAACTTTTATGTAAATAATTCAAAAAATAAAACTTACGTCACATGATATATTTTTTCACGTGATACGCAAGTTTTATAGTATTTTTTATAATAATCTTATTAATTTTTCTTTCAATTAAATACTATATTTAATAAATTCACAAAATATTACGTTTAACGTAAATTAAAAACACAGGAGCACGACAAATGGAAAAGTCCCTGTGCTATATAATTAATCTAAACTATCGCAACTAGTCTAGAATAATTAACTTAATTATACAAAAAAAAAATTATAATATTTGCAATATATAGATGTCAGGAGGGAAAGTCTTACCCTCCTCTTTCTGTTAGACGGTTCGAGGCACCTGGACTTCCACCGTCAATGCAAAACTCTAGATTTTCCATTTGTCGTTCTCCTTCCCTCATATATTCTATAAGTTAAAAAATCAATTATGATAAAAGAGGACAACAAATATGTATCCTAAAAGTCCAAGTGTTATGATATTTGAAACAATTATCATAATCGAACCAAGTATCACAACTTGATAGATAGCCAATAGCCATCTTTTCTACTATATAGTATTTTAATTATACCATATTTTGGTAAAAACATCAATTTTGCTAGAGGTTCTAAACAGTTTCATTGAATTTAAAGGGAAAAATATGGTATAATTTATTTATGTAAAGTAGGTGATTATATGTCCAATTTTGATAGGAAAGAATTTGGTAGAAATATAAGAAAATTTAGGAAAGCTAAAGATTTAAGTCAAGAAAATTTAGCAACGGCTTTTGCATAAAACTCCAGCAACAATTGCTAGATATGAAAATGGAGAAATTTTACCTAATGCAGAACAAATACATTTACTTTGTGATGAATTAGGTATTTATGAATATGAATTATTTAATAATACTAAAAAATAAATAATATGGAAAATAGTAAGAATCCATTTAATACTAATATTCTTTATCTATACTATATCGCCTATTATCCTAAATCAAAAAATACGATAAAGGAAAGTTTAGACTAAAATTAATTCCAAAACCTGATTTATGCAAAGTTGATTTTCTAGATTATAAACAAGATTTTATTTATTTATCAGGTTATCTAGAAGCTGACCAAAGTATTGCTGTATTTGTTTTTGAAAATTATAAAGAAAACAATTTACGTTTTGAACTTTCACATATTATAGTAAATATAGCAAGAGGAACAAATAATTTAATGTTAGGTACATTTCATTGTACTAATGGTCAATATATACCAAGTGTTAGAAAATGTATTCTTTCAAAAAAAAGATATAGAATTTACTGATGAGATACTTAACAGATTGAAAATCACAGATATAGAAAAAAAAAAACTTAAATAAGCATAATATTTTATACCTTGATATTACTGATACATATGCTTTTGAAAGTGAATAATTTATACAAAAAGTAAATATATAACATCTAAAATTATTAATATTTTAGGTGTTATTTTTTTGTATACGTAAAGCTCTTTTAAAAATCTTTCAAAGTCACTATTTACAATAGTTACACGACATGAACATTTTTTTGATTTTCTTACAAACTCTTACAAAGTCTTACATTTTCTTATATTTTAATATATTTCCTTACAAAGCCACATTTTATAGCTTGAACTTTGTATTATATAGACAGTTCGAACAATTACACGATTTCTAGAAATCAAAATTTATGAAATGAGGTATAAACATGAAAAATTTTTAAAAAGAAAAAAGCAATTATATTAATACTAAAGACTATAAAAAGATTATAGAAACAATAATTGATAATGAAACAGTAATACAAATGATAGAAGATAACTATTATAAAAAATCCATGCAAGCTGTAGACAATGCAGATGTGAACATTAATCATTTAGAAAATATCTTTACTAATGAAACTTATTATCTAGCAATGAAAATAGTTCCATTATTAGAAAGAAAAAAAGTCTTATACCTATCTTATATTGAAAATTGTAGGTTAAATGATATTTGTAAAAGACTAAAATTAGGAAAAAATGAAGTAATTTCATTAAGAAGTAAAACAATAAATCATTTTAAGCATAATCTAGAAATTTTATATAAATCTGAAAAAATAAAGAAAGGTGCTAAAAATGAGAAAAAAATTAGAAATAAAAATAAATTATCATTAAAAAGTGATAATGTCACTAAAACTCCTATTAGAGTTTTATATAAAAAAAGTTGGTCAAGCACCAGAAGTAAAAATTATTGATGATGTTCACAGATTAAAAGAAACAATTGCTAAAAAAATCTAGACATTATTCCATACGAGAAAATTTTTATTATATGTCATAATAAAAAATCAAGTTCTAACATGTTCCCTAATATATTTTTACCTTTAAGACGTATAATGGGAGATTTTATTGCAGTAAATATTGATAAAAAGAACGTGAATTTAAAAGTCTTTCACAAGAAGATATTATATGGTATTCAAGAGATTTTATAAATAAATCTCCTAGAAAAATAAATACTAACTCTTCTAATTTAAAGCAAAAAGTAAATGTTAAAGATGTTTATGAAAGAGGCTTTTGAAGATAATAGGCGAATACCAACTATTAGCTCTGATGACACTTTAATTAGTATGCTAATTCACTTAAACCTTATGTTAGCTAAAATTTTAAAAAATAATGGAGATGATAAAAAATGAAAAAAACAAGAACTACAAAAAAAAGAATACAAGGACTTAATGAATATATGTTATCTGATACTGATAAAAAATTATTAATGTTAAGTATTTCAGTGATTATTATACCTATAATAAAGCTATTGCATTAATTAATAAAAATAACAATGAAACTAATTGGTACGGAATAGATAATAAGAATTGTTTTAAAACTTGGGACGAAGTAGAAGCTTTTTAGATGGTATTTGTCTAGCAAGAAATACCAATTTTAATGATAAAGATTATGAAAGGTAATTGGTGGTGGTCTAATGGATTCTAAATTAAATATAACAGATACAAAAGAAGATTTAAAAAAACAAATAATAATAAATTACTTAAATAAAATAGATAACCCTTTTGAAATGTTACTACCGCCAGATGTTTCAAAAAGACTTAAATATTGGAATAAATCAAGCTTACGATTTATTTAAACAAGAGGACTTCCCAACAGTTAAAGTTGGGAATAGAAAATTAATTTCTATCGCTTCATACTTGCTATGGAAAATGGGAAAAGAGGGAGGTGTAAATCATGCCAATAAAAGGAAGTAGTCAAGGATTTGTATATTTCAACAAACAAAAGAAAACGTTGGAACGCACAATATACCGAATATAATGTAAAAACGGGAAAAATTCAAAAGAAAACTAAAAGTTTTAAAACTGAAGAAGAAGCAAAAAATATCTAGCGACTGTAATGTACCAAAAAAGAAAATCAATTTACATTGAACACAATGGGATACCAATTTGTGAAGTTATGAAAGCTAATTTAAAATTAAAATTAGACACAAATCAAATTACACCTACGCAATTTGGAAGAGTATCCAAAACAATAGAAAAAATAGAACAAGTACCTTTGGGAAAGAAGAATATTGATATAATTACATCAGATGAAATTCAAGAATACTTGAACTCGCAAACATATTTAAGTAATTCTTCAATTAAAAAATTGTATCAACAATTTAATCAAGCTTTAAAATAGCAATAAATAGAGGATACTTAATGCAAAATCCTATGATAAATGTTATTCGTCCTAAAAGTGAAAAAGAAGATAAAGAAGTTCGTGCATTGACTGTTGAAGAACAACAAGCATTTACAGAATATTTATTAAATAAAGATATATCACAATGTAAGTATAAAAATATATATTTAATTCAAATGTATATGGGATTACGTGTTAGTGAAGCTCTTGCTATTACTACACATGATATTGATTTACAACATAAGAAAATAAACATTAATAAAACTTTAACAACCGATGAAGTTGGTGGAGTTATAATGGGAAATAAAACAAAAACTTATGCAGGGAAAAAAGAATACTACCTATACCAGATTTTCTATACCCATATATAGTTGAACAAATGAAAGTTGCTAATAATCAAGTAAACAATGATGAAAAACTTTTATTTAAGCCTATTAATCAAAAATATACCAGAAGGGAAAATGTCAATTCTGAATTAAAACGAATACTGAAAAAATATTTTAATATTACAGATATATCTACCCATAGTTTAAGACATACTTTTGGAACAAGATGTATTGAAAGTGGTATGGCACCAGTTGTTGTACAAAAATTAATGGGACATAAAGATATAGGCGTTACATTAAATACTTATACATCAGTTTTTGACAAATTTAAGGAACATGAAATTGATAAAGTAAATAAATATTATTTAGATGAAAATTTAATTTCAAATAGTATTGAAAATAATAATCAAAAAGCAAATAGAAGAAAGATAAAATTAAAATAAATTAATATTAATTAAACAAAATGAGAAAAAATGTTGAAAAGTAAACTATTTATTTTGTCTTTTAAATGTTTAGTTTTTTTTACTAAACATGGTATTTTATCAACAATTGACGTATCCCAGTAATGCAAGTACTTTGACGGATTTTTAACATTAATACCAAAACTTTTATATTGAATGTGGTTAACCTCTGAAAGTATTACTACACAATGCTTTGAGATATATTACTTAAACATTCGCTAAACAAAATTTTTAATTTAATTTTTGTTTAGCGAATTGTTTAAACAAAGAAAAAATAAAAATAAATTAAAATCCGTGAAAAGCTTGATATATCTAGTGAATTTTAATTTTTAAAAAATTAAGTAAAAAACGAAAGATTATAAACAGTAAAATATAGCCTGTATCCTTAGATACAAGCTATTTACGACACTTTTTATGATGGTCGAGGTGACGAGAATTTGCATTTGATAGTTATTTATTTTCTAGCACTTCGACATTTTTTGAATGTAGTTTGAATGCAGTAAAATTCATTTATGTATCATTTTCTTTTTGCAAATTTAATTATATCTGAATAATCATCTTCGATTAAAGGTATACCTCTTTCAACAGTTAGAATATTAGATATATTATAATTGTTGTGATTATCCAATTTTATGTTATTATACATATCTTTAACAATACTATACTTTTCAATACAACAATGTTTGAGCTTTTTACCACTTCCACATGGACACAAATCATTCCTTTTAGTTTTCAATCCATCTATAAATTGGCAACTTTCAAATAATTTGTATGCATCTTTATATTTTTGTAGCAAAAAAACTTTTTTTAGTTACAGTTGCAATTGATTTATTATTCTTGAACATAGTTATACAAGTTGTTGGAGAAATAATTGAATCTATATTCTTATCTATATTTTCAATATCATTTTCGTTTTTAAAAAGCTACCTTGTAGTAAGAATTATTATAAATTGCTGTATTTATTATATTTGTTTCTTCTTCTGAAAGTTTATTTATCATATTATCTTTTAAATTTAAATCATTGTTACCATTATACAAAAATATATAATATTTTGTAGTTATAGGAATCAATATAACAGTATCTTTTAAGCCAATATTTCTGTTACTAACATTGGTAAATCTAGATTTAGGTTTCAATGAACAAGTAGAAATATATTGATCACTTAATATAAAGTTATTATTTGAAGATTCTATTATTGTAAATTTATATCCTAACATAATCGTTAAAGACAATGATAAAATATATTTTCTATCTCCAACAATGGATAAAAATTTCTCAATTTTTTATCTTCAATATTCTTTTTTCAAACTAGTTCTTAATTCTGTTAAAACAGCACCACTTCTAAAATAGCAAATAACAAAATCAGGCAAATTTTTATATATTGTTTCTTTTGCACCTATAACATTGTTGTTTTCCAAATTAATTAAAACTTCTTTAATTGCATCAGGTAATCTTGAATCTGACGTATTAGCAAGAACATTTTCAACAGTATTAGTGTTCAGTTCAATATGCTCATATATGTTTCTTTCGCACATCGCATTACTTATATTAGTAAGATAAGATTTTTTAGCAGAAATTCTATATTCATATATTTGATTACCAGACACAAATAATTTCAATAAACTTTGTGGAATATAGTGTTGTTTTTAGTTTGTCCCATTTTTCTCCTTTATTATTTATTATATCCAAACTTTTTTCATTCTTTCTTCTTCTCTAGTAGATAAATCTTTTAGCCATTCTGCTAATCCATTACTATCATTATTTCTTAAAAACTCAAAATATTTTACCCTATCTTCTTTTTGCTATAACAACAGGTGGTAAATTATTTTTTAATAATTCATAATTAATAAGTAATCTACCAGTTCTGCCATTTCCATCTTCAAAAGGATGTATTCTTTTTCAAATTCAATATGATATCTAGCAATTTTAGCAAAAATATCCTGCTCATCGTGATTATAATTGTATATATAATACATCATTAAGTTTGGTACTTTTTCAGGCTCAGGTGGAATATGCTCACTACCTTGAATAAATACTTGTACAGTTCTAAAACCTTCTGTTTCTTTTAATATTTCTATTAATTGTTTCATTTAGTCTTTTAATAAATCTCTCATCAAATCCATCATCATTTTGTAGATTTTTGAAAACCAATTCTAAGGCACTTTTTATGATTAATAGCCTCATATATTTCCCTTGGCTCTTTTCCTTCGATTTTAAAGCTATTGTCGTTGTAAAGAATAGCATAAGTTTCAGCATAAGTAAGAGTACTTCCTTCAATAGCATTTGAATGATAAGTACTTCTTGTAATTAAATCTTCTAAATAATCTTTATTATTTAAAACAAATTCTAAAATAGTCATAATTTTTCCTCTTTTCTATAATCTTTTCATTATATCAATATATTCACCAGCAGTTAGCACTGTTTTTGGCAAATGTAATTGTGTATAATAAGAATCATTATTTTTTGATATACAGCATCAATAATTTTGCAATTTTCATCTTTATCAATAGTCATTGCTAGTCCTAGTACGTTATATTCTTTTGATAATTTTGCTGTATATAATGCTATTCTCTCTTTGCATTAATTGGCAATTCTTCATCATCAAAAGAATCTATTTCCACTATTATTATGCCCTTTTCTATATCTTTAACCTTCATCATAATTTGTGGCTTTGGAAATTCGCTATTTTCTAAGTCATTAAATAAATTGTCAATTTCTTCAATAGAAATAATCGCATTTGATTTAGATTCTCCATAACTTGTTTTTCCAACACCTGAGCAAAGTTCATTTACTGCAACAATGATGGCATTTTCATTTTTATATTCTTTTTTTCAAGTTTTTAATTTTTTTCTTAGAGAAATCATATTTCTTTTTAATTAAAGAAATATCTAATGATTCTTTATCAGCTTCATCAACAAAGACATCTGGTGTTCTACCTAATAAATAATCGATTGACACATTAAAAATTGTTGATAATTTTTTAGTGCTTCAATATTTGGTTCTCTCATATCTAATTCATATTTTGATATTGCTGCAGGTTCTACTCCCAATTTAGTAGCAATATCTTTTTTGAGTAAATCCATTTTTTTCTCTTAAATATTTTATTCTTTCTCCGTTTGTCATAGTTTTTGCTCCTTCTTAATTTATGTATAAATTTTATCATATCCATTTTGGAAAGTCAATAACAGTTGATAATTAAATATTTTTTATAAAAAAGTTTTAGAAAGTTTAAAAAATTTTGAAAAAGGTATTGACACTGTATCCATTTTGGATTATTATATAAATATCCAAAACGGATATAGCTAAATTTGAAAGGAGGAATGCAATTAAAAGTGAAAATATAAATATAAGATTTATTTTTTTACTTATCGAGTATCCAAAATGGATTGATAAATTTCGAAGGAGGACAAATTTATGAATGAAAGTTTTAGTGAAGAACTTAAGAAGGAATTAGTAAAACAAGCTATAAAAAGCTTAGATGACCCATTTAAAATGCTAACTGTAAAAGATGTAGCAAAAAGATTTATATATGGGGAAAACAAAACAAACGAAATATTTAATCGTGCTGATTTCCCATCTGTTAATATAGGCAAAACTAGAAAAAATACAAAAGATAGCCTATATTTTATGGAAGATGGAAAAAAGGATTGATGTTATATGAGAAATATAAAAAAGCATTTATACAAAAAGCACACTTTGGCGAGCAGACTTTTGCACAAATGCCACATAAAGATATTCGCAATCTTTATAAGAATAGTATATCATTTTTCCTTATATTTAACAATAGAAAATTAAGTAGAAATACTAGAAAGCGAGTAAAATATGGAAAAAACAAAGAGATATTATTGGATAAAATTAAAAACAGATTTCTTTAATTTAGCTGAAATAGATTTTTTATTATCACAAAAAGATGGTTGTCAATATATAGTTCTATACCAAATGCTATGTTTACAAACTGCTAATAATAATGGTGAATTAGCATCAAGAGTTGGAGAAATGATTATTCCATATGATCCAGATAAGATAGCAAGAGATACTAAATATTTTAGTAAAGATACTGTTATTGTAGCTATGGAATTATTTAAAAAACTAAATTTAATATATACAGATGATGGAATTTGCTTAAAAATAGCAGGATTTGAAAATATGGTAGGTAGTGAAACTGGTTGGGCAAAACAAAAAAGAGAACAGAGAGAAAAAGCAAAAATTATTAAGTGGACAATGTCCATCAAATAGTCCACAAGAGATAGATATAGATAAAGAGTTAGATATAGAGATAGATGAAGATATAGAAAGTGATGGATTGAATGATAGATTAAAAGTTAATTAATTTAAAATTAAATAAAGCAAAACTAGTTCAAGAGGAAACAACAGAATACAATGCGATTTTCAATCAAAAGAAAATATATATTCAAAAACACAGAATATCTACCAGGAAATCTATTAACACAAATAAAATTATATCAATCAGCAATCAAAAGATTATATGATAATAAACAAGCTGAATTATTAGAAAAAGTTACTTTTACCAATACTAGAGAAAGTATTTGGTAACATTTTAAAAAGTAAAAAATCGAAAATATAATAGAATATTACATTTCAAGTTTAATAAATGAACTTGCAAAATAGGAGGTCAAGATTATGAAGAAAAAAAAAAAGAAGAAGAGGAAATGGCGAAGGTACAATATTTGAAGATAAGAAAAATAAAAGATGGATAGGTCAATACATATCAGGAATATCTTCAGAAGGAAAAGCTATTAGAAAAATCAGTATATGGAAAAACTCAAAAAGAGGTTTTAAATAAATTAAATGAGATTAAATATAAAATGAATAATGATATGTATGTAGAGAAAATGGAATTGAATTAGTAAAAATAATGGAGGATATAAGAGAAGAAAAAAACTTGCGTCAAATACAATTTCTGGTGGTCAATATGCTAGATTAAAATGGACTATCAATAAAATTAAAAATAGCAAAATTGGAAATATGAAAATACAAGATATAACAAAAGATGATATTCAAGAATTTTTAAATTCTGTAAAAGATTTAAGTGATTCATATATTAAGAAACTTTATGAACAATTTGTACAAGCATATCATAGAGCAGAAATTAAAAATACATTTCATATAACCCAATGTATGAAGTTATAAAGCCTAAAAAGCAATAAGCAAACTAAAGTCGTTGAAGCATTAGATATTAATGTACAAAAAATCATTTACAGAATATTTAAATAAAATTTCAATAGAAGATGAACCATATAAAATATATATTTTTTAATACAAATGTATATGGGATTAAGAATAGGCGAAGTACTAGCATTAAGCAAAGAGAGTATTGATTTAGAAAATAAAGTTTTATGTGTTAGGAGAACACTTACAAATGACAAAGAATTTGCGATTATTTTAGGAAATAAGACAAAAACATATTCAGGTAATAGAACTTTACCTATACCAGAATTTTTTAGTGCCTATTTTTGAAGAACAACTAAAATATACAAATGAAAATTTGCACAATTTAATATTTACAAATAATGATAGTTATATAAGAACATCTGCAATTAATAAAGAGCTAAAAAGAATTTTCAAAGAGGAATTAAATGTAAATTCTAAAAATATTAGCACACATTGTTTAAGACACACTTATGGAACAAGATGTATTGAAGCAGGGAATGACAGCAGTAGTTTTACAAAGATTAATGGGACACAAAGATGTAACTGTAACTTTAAATACATACACATCTGTGTTCAATAAATTTAAAGAAGATGAACTTGAAAAAAGTAAATACTTATTTAAATAATAACCAATTAAATTTTGCAAATAACAGAAATTAAATACCAAATATAGTATTGCAAGCTTCCTATTTGTAACTACAAGTACTACAAATAGAGCTTGCAAAAATTGGGAGAACCCAAACCCCTTTAAATTGTTTTAGGAAAACGAGGAGGAATAAAATGCCTAAAGATAAGAAAATAAATATACGATTAACAGAAAAAGAAAAAGATAATAGAATCAAAAGCAAAAAATTAAATATGACTATTACAAAATTTATTGTAAGTTCTTGTTTGAAAGATAAAATTATTATTGTAGATGGATTAGATAAAGTAGATACTGAACTTAGAAGAATAGGAAATAATATTAATCAATTAACAAGGCTTGTAAACGAAAAATAATTACAGTAATTGATTTAAAAGAACTGCGAATGGAAGTGAATAATATATGGCAATTATTGAAGCAATTAGTTCAAAAGCAAACATAAAAAGAATTATAAGCTATGTTACACAAGATAAAAAAAACAAATGTAAATTTAATTTCTGGAAAAGATTGTATGGCTGAAAGTTGTTTAGAGGAAATGCTATATATCAAAAATTTATATCACAAAAATAGTGGTAGACAATATATACATATTATTCAATCATTTAACCCTAAAGATAATTTATCTGCAGAACAAGTTCATAATGCTGGAATTAAATTAGCAAATACTTTTTAATGGATTTCAAGTATTAGTTGCAACACATATTGATAAAAATCATTTGCATAATCATCTAATTGTAAATTCCGTATCTTTTGAAAATGGATATAAAATTCAACTGAGTAAAAAGGATTTACAATATTTAAAGAATTTTTCTGATAAATTATGCTTAGAGATTGGTGCTTCAGTTATTCCACAAAAGGAAAAAGACTCAATATATAAAAAAGAAACGAATATAGAGTAGCTAAACAAGGTAAAAAGTTGGAAATTCAAATTAATAAATGCGATTGATTTATCTTTAGCTGAAAGCAGTAATAAAGAAGATTTTATAAAAAGTCAATGAATAAGCTAGGTTATCAAGTTAACTGATTGATACAAGAAAATACATAACATATACAACACCAGAAGGTTATAAATGTAGAGATAATAAATTATATGATGAAAAATATTCAAAAAGGAGAAATGGAAAATGAATTTAGAAGAATTAAAGAAAAACAATCAAATAGTACAGGAAAGTCAAGTAGTTCCATCAATAGTAAAGATGAATTATTATCTATTAGAGCCAGAGATAATAAAGGATTTATATCAAATGGAACAAGCAATAGTAGAAGATATTACAATTATGAAAAAAAAGTTCAAGATACACAGGAAGGTTTATTAAAGGACAATATAAGAATGAACGAGGAAATGAAGAAATTAGTAGAGGAAAAAGTGAAAGATCAATTTTACAATCTGAAACGAGAATTGAAACAAACGGAAGAAGAACAGAAAAAGCAAAATTTCCAAAATAAAATGGAAAACGGGGTTAGTAACCTTCTTGGTGGGATTATTGCTATCAGCAACATGGTTTCTGACTCACAAGTAAATAATAGAACAAAAGAAGAATTAGACGATATAGAACTTTATCTAAACAAGCCATGAAAGAGTATGCTATGAAGAAATCTAATTCTAGTAGTTTTGATTGGTTTGAAGATGAGGAGGAAATGTAGAAATCTATTATAAACTAATTTATTAATATGATAATATACTTGAAAAAAATGCATAATTATTGAAAAATATACAATTTCATGTTATAATATTTACATAATATTAAGAATAGGAGGAAATAGCAATGTTACTGGAAACAAACCGATTGGTTATTCTTACTATTGCTGAGCCAAAATTTGATGAAGATGTACGGACTGTTGTATGTGTAAATGGTATTTTTAAAAGCCTGAAGGTATAACAGTAGAACGGTTAGAAAAAGATCCGTCTCTTCTTTCTAAAATTGGCTCGCCCATTGGCGTAATTAGCTTAGGGCAGAATGGTTGGATTGACTATTTAATTCTACCGGAACATCAGCGTAATGGATATGCCACAGAGGCTTTAGAATCAGCAAAAAAATCGCAATAGAGAACCATGTAGAACCGTTTTTTGGCAATCGATAATGACAATACTGCTTCTATTGCTGTTGCTAAAAAAATGTGGCTTTAAACGTATCGCTGGTAGTGCTACTCAGGGTAGATATTATGTAGTATAATTCAAACTAAAAATCGAACAGAGGAAATTATACATTTTTCTCTGTTCTTTTTTTTGTTTAATCGTTTTTGAATGCAATTATTACATTCAAATAGTGGAACCTGAATGTAATTTTGAATGCAGTAACACAAATATAGAGGAATTTTGAAAAAGTTTGATAAAGAAAAAAGGCTAAAAAATAGCCTAAAACAATTTAAGGAGCTTGTAAAAGCTCCTTTTTTATGGTCGAGGTGACAGGTCTCGAACCTGCGACCTCATGGTCCCAAACCCTGCGCGGTACCAACTAGGCTACACCTCGATAATGTACATAAGACTATAATAAAATATGGTGAGCCAGGAGGGATTCGAACCCCCGACCCTCGGCTTAGAAGGCCGATGCTCTATCCAACTGAGCTACTGACCCAAATATTATAATTTTACGACATAAATTATGATACCACAAAATTGGTACAAATGTCAATAGTTGTATTGAAATATTTACAAAAACCTGTATATGTGTCAATGATGTGAAACAAATTCATATAAAATGTAGTATATTGAATTTATCTTTATTTATGCGCATAGCATTTCTAATTCTCTTCTTTTTTTTTTTTTGGTGTTAAATATCCTAACACTGCCATAGGTATATTATTTGACCTCTTTTAAATATGCTTTTCCTTGCCTTATTAAATCTTCTAAACTATAAAATTTTTTAGGTAACTAAAAATCTTTCATTGTCATTTCTATGACTTCTTTCTACTTTTCCATTATGTTCTGGTGTTCTTGGTCTTATCTTTGTAATGTTTTTATTTTTTAATCTGTTTAACAATGTATCCATTGGATGTTCTTTTTTTATTCTTGCTTGGTTATAACTGAAATTCTGTTCCATTATCTGTTTGTATTGTTTTCGGCTTGTATCCAAAGTATTCGATACTCCTTCTTACAAAATCTACTGTATTTGTTGGCGTTACTTCTTCATACCACCATAAAAATCTTTCTCTACTTGCTTCATCTATACACGTGTATTGATAATACCTTTTATCTTCTGGGCAATTGTACCTTGCATTCATTTGGTACATACTTTGCATCTATTTGCCACTTTTTTCTCCTATATTTTTGGTGTTTCATATTTTTATTATGTTTCTTTTTCGATGTATTTTTTATATTCATTCCTTTGTAAAACTTTATATTTAATCTTTTTCATTACTCTATACAATGATGTTATCTTTTTCGTATATCCTTTTTTCTCTTCTCAATTTTGCCCACAATTCACATAGTGTTATTCTTGGATTTCTCCTTACATAATTCCTTATCCATCTTATTTCTTGATTTGTATGTGATTTTGGATGTCTTGTTTTTGGCTTATGACTTTTTATCTTCAAGGCTTTCCTTTGTTCCATCATATTTTTCATCCATCTCCATAATGATATTCTTGATATGTGATATTTTCTACATGTATACTCTATATCTCCATTATTCATGTATATTTTTTACTGCTTTTTCTTTAGTTTTTAAATCATGTGGTAAATATCTCTTTTATTTTTTTTTTTGTGATATACTATTATCCATAAGTGATTCAAGTCCTTTCGTATAATTTGTTTTTTTGCACAATTCAATTATACTACTTGAATCACTTTTTTTCTATTCTATTTTGTTTCACATCAATTGTAACATTACATGTATTGAAATATTTACAAAAACCTCATACATCTCATTACTATGTATTTTTTATAAATTATCTCCTCTTTGCTTTATATATAAACAGGTGACAATATTGCCACCTGTTTATTAGATTTTACTTTATATATTCTTATGCCTTTTCATATTTATTATTATTACTTATTCCGCTTCTTTCCATTCAAGTGTATTTGCTATTTCTTCTGCTGTTTTTTTGTATTGATTCATCATCTTTCATGTTAAATGAATATGTATCTACTGTTGCTAAATTTTTTCCATTTAAAATATAATATGCATATTCTACACAATCATAGTCTCCTTTAAATACTGTTCTTATTTTTAGCATATCATAACCTTTTTGATGTTTTTACTATTTCATCTTTATACTCTGCTGGTGGTTCTTCCATACTTTCTGCATATTCTTTCATATTCTTTTTGTACATCTTCAATTGATGAAATATCTTCAGCTGTAATTTCATAATAACTAACATTTAAGTATGTTGGATATTCATCATACGCTATTTCATTAACATTAGCATCATCTGCTAATGGAACTGAGTTTATGAATTTATAATAGCTCCATCCACTATTATAATAATTTGCTATATGCAGTCCAGCTTTTATTTATTTCAAAGCTCAACATTCCATCTGTTATAACTTCATTATTTCCTAGTAAACCTTTATTTGTGGCTATCCCTATTCCAACACCTAAAGCTATTATTATTACTAATGCACAAGCTATTATTATATGCGTTTTCTTGCTTTTCTTTATTTCAATCGGTTTTTCAGCTCACTTCTTCTGAAAAGTAATATTTTCCTTTTTTTTTGTTTATTATTTTAATTGACTTTAGAAAAATTAAAGCTAGCCTTTAGTTCTTCAGACTCTTCAAATTCCGCAAATAGTTCTTGTTTTGAAATTCCATGTTCTTTTGTTGTTGCATTAAACTTTTCAAATATTGGTTTTATTTTTGAATTGCTAAATTCTTTTTTTCTTCTAGCTCTTCTTTACTAAAATCCTCTAATCTGCCTGCTGTTCCTTCTGCAATTTGCTTTTTAATATTTGCTGTAATAACACTTGCTCCTAATATAGTAAATACAACTGCTAATATGAAATCTTGTGTTATAGCTCCTGTAAACTCACTATCTGCATATAGTACTTTTAAGGTATTTACACTTACTACAACTCCTTCATTATATAATAGCACGCTTGGTATTACTAATAGTGTAGTTACTGATACGATTACAATTGCTATTGCCATAATTATAATTGGCACAGCCTTTGTCATTTTGCCTTTTAAAAGCTTGTATCCAAGCAATTCTCCCGCTGCTATAAGGATTGCTAGCGCTGATAACATCATATTACCATATACATACATTAAAACCCATGGAATTGTTGCAATAATTCCTCCTACTATTGCTCCTATAATTCCTGTTACATAGCTACCACTTGCTTTTGCTCTTTTTTTCTCTTGGTTCTTTAGATTTTTCTTTTTTTTGTTGGCTTAGTTTCTTTTGTTTTTACAGTTTTTTCTTTTTGCAAAGCTTCGTTTTCTGGTGTAGAATTTGTTTCATTTTTTCTTCATCATATATTCCCCCTATATGGTTTTTATACATTATATATGTATCTTTTAATTTTGTAATACTTATTTTCTCTAAATTTCATCTTCCCATATAGCATTTTTTATATGATTAATATTCCATTTATTTTCCTTAAAGCTAACTTCTATTGCATCTATGCGAACATATTCTCTTACATCATATTTATATAGGTAATAATTAATGGCTTTTAACATTCTTATCTTCTTCTTTTTCGTTATAGCCTCTGCTGGTTTTCCATATGCATTGTTCGACCTAGTTTTAACCTCTACAAAAAATTACTGTGTCTTCTTTCTTAGCAATTATATCGATTTCTCCTTGTCTGCAATAAAAGTTTGTTGTTAGAATTTTATAGTTATTTTGTTCTAAATATTCTTTGGCAAGCTTTTTCACCTTTTTGCCTATATCATTTCCTATTCTATACTATTTACCTCCATCTTCTTTTTTAATGATTCCAGTATTTTTTATCTAAACTTCTATATTGAATTGCCTCTGCTATATGCTTTTCTTTAATATTATTCTCTTGTTCTAAGTCAGCTATTGTTCTTGCTACTTTTAGGATTTTATTATATGCTCTAGCAGAAAGACCTAATTTAGAAAATGCTATTTCTAAAATCTCCTTAGCTTTCCCTTCTATCTTACAATATTTTTCTATAAGCTTTGGTGTTAACTGAGAATTAGAATAAAGATTTTCATCTTTGTACCTTTCTTGTTGTAGTGTTCTTGCTTTGTTAACCCTTATTCCGTATAGTTTCTGAATTTTCTATATTTCTTATACTGTTTAGCTCATCATATTTTAGATGTCCTACTTCAATTTGAATATCTATTCTATCAAGCAATGGTCCACTTATTCTTCCCATATAATTATTTATATCTTTTTTTAGAACATGTGCACTTCTTATCTTCACAGCCGTAAAATCCGCATGGACATGGATTCATGGATGCAACTAACATAAAATTACATGGATATGTTAGACTTGCATATAGTCTACTTATTGTAACATTTTTATCCTCTAGTGGTCCTCTTAATACCTCTAGAGAATTTCTATTAAACTCTGGAAGTTCATCTAAAAATAACACTCCATTATGTGCTAAGCTTATCTCTCCCGGTTTAGGAATATTTCCTCCTCCTATTAATGCTGTTGTAGATATTGTATGGTGTGGCGCCCTAAATGGTCTTTCTATCATTATTGATTCATTTTTCTGAATGTTTCCTGCTATACTGTGAATTTTTGTTGTTTCTAAAGCTTCTTCTACTGTCATTTTAGGAAGTATTGTAGGTATTCTTTTTAGCAAGCATTGTTTTTCCACTTCCGTGCACTACCTATCATAAGCAAATTATGCCCTCCTGCCGCTGCAATTTCTATTGCTCTTTTTTATATTTTCTTGTCCTTTTTGCTTCTGAAAAGTCAAGTGCATAATTATTTTCACTTTAAGGAGTTCTTCTATATTGTTTTTATTTTCTTCTATTATTATTTCATTTCTCAAGTATTTTATTGCCTCTTTTAGTGTCTTTACACCTATCACTTTTATTCCCTGAACAACTGATGCTTCTTTAGCATTTTCTACTGGTAAAATTATTCTTTTGGCATTTAGTTTTCTAGCCTCTATACATATTGGCAATGCTCCATTTATTTTGTTTATTCTTCCATCTAAAGAAAGTTCTCCTATAATAATTGTATCTTTTAACATTCTATATTCTACAATTTTATTACAGGCAAGTATTCCTACTGCAATTGGCAAATCGAATAATGAACCTTCCTTCTTTCTATCTGCTGGTGCTAAATTTACTATAATTTTTCTATTTAAAATTTCATAACCTGAATTTTTTATAGCTGCTTTTACTCTTTCTTTTGCCTCCTTTACACTTGTGTCTGGAAGCCCAACAATGCCAAAGTACGGAAGGCCTTGTGACACATCTATTTGGATATCTACAAGATATCCATTTAGTCCAAGTAGTGCCATACTTTTTTTATTATTGATAACATTTATTCCTTTCTTTTGGGGATGTTTAGATAAAATTTATTGAATTAATTATTTACATTATATACCAATTTAAATTTGTTGTAAATACTTTTCCTTTATAATTTTATTTCATGATATGCTTCAAAGGAAAAGAACAAATCTTGCCAACAAAAAATGCCATGAAGTACATTATTTTAGTTAGAAAATTTGCATTACTTATAAAACAAATCCTTGCAATGCTGGTATTTCAGTAATTACAAGGATTTATTTATCTATTTTAACTTGGTGCACCTGGAGGATTCGAACCCCCCGATCTCAAAGTTCGTAGCCTTGCATTCTATCCAGCTAAACTACAGGTGCATGAGTATATTATACACTGATTTTTAAATAATTTCAATACAAGCAAAGTAAAAAGTTTAATATTTTATGTATATGTGTCAATGATGTGAAACAAATTCATATAAAAAATGTAGTATATTGAATTTATCTTTATTATGCGCATAGCATTTCTAATTCTCTTCTTTTTTTTTTGGTGTTAAATATCCTAACACTGCCATAGGTATATTATTTGACCTCTTTAAATATGCTTTTCCTTGCCTTATTAAATCCTCTAAGCTATAAAATTTTAGGTAACTATAAAATCTTTCATTGTCATTTCTATGACTTCTTTCTACTTCTCCATTATGTTCTGGTGTTCTTGGTCTTATCTTGTAATGTTTTATTTTTTAATCTGTTTAACAATGTATCCATTGGATGTTCTTTTTTATTCTTGCTTGGTTATAACTGAATTCTGTTCCATTATCTGTTTGTATTGTTTTCGGCTTGTATCCAAAGTATTCGATACTCCTTCTTACAAAATCTACTGTATTTGCTGGCGTTACTTCTTCATACCACCATAAAAATCTTTCTCTACTTGCTTCATCTATACACGTGTATTGATAATACCTTTTATCTTCTGGCAATTGTACCTTGCATTCATTTGGTACATACTTTGCATCTATTTGCCACTTTTCTCCTATATTTTTTGGTGTTTCATATTTTTTTTATTATGTTTCTTTTTCGATGTATTTTTTATATTCATTCCTTTTGTAAAACTTTATATTTAATCTTTTCATTACTCTATACAATGATGTTATCTTTTTCGTATATCCTTTTTTCTTTTCAATTTTGCCCACAATTCACATAGTGTTATTCTTGGATTTCTCCTTACATAATTCCTTATCCATCTTATTTCTTGATTTGTATGTGATTTTGGATGTCTTGTTTTTGGCTTATGACTTTTTATCTTCAAGGCTTTCCTTTGTTCCATCATATTTTTTCATCCATCTCCATAATGATATTCTTGATATGTGATATTTTCTACATGTATACTCTATATCTCCATTATTCATATATGTTTTTACTGCTTTTTCTTTAGTTTTTAAATCATGTGTATAAATGGTAAAATTAAATTACCGTTTTGTGAAAAATAAAAAAAGACACATATTAAAACTTATGATACAATGTTGGTGTCGAATCAAACATTGAAAGAAGGTTTTAATATGTGTCAACAAAATAATAACACAAAAAAGTAAAAAAAGGTAAACACCTAAACTATGAAGAAAGACAGTCAATAGAAAGATGGTGGAATAGAGATAAACGAACAAAAGTTGAAATAGCTGGACTTTTAGATAGAACAGAAAAGACAATACGAAATGAAATAAAAAGAGGATTAGTAAAAAATCTAACAACAGAGCTAATAGAAATTTGGGTATACAGTGCAGATGTTGCACAACAAAGATATGAATATTATCTAAAAGCAAAAGGACCGAAATTAAAATAGATAATGATTATGAACTAAAAGGAATATGTGGAAAAATCAATAAAAAAAGATAAGAAATCACCAGAAGTAATAGCAAAAGAAATAAAAAAAGATGAATTTTAAAACAAAAATGTGTGCAAGAACAATAAGAAACAATATATATGCAGGGGATATTTACGATATAAAATCAAGAGATATGATATACAAGAAAGAATATAAAGAAAAAAATAAAAAGAAAAGACAATATGTGAAAAAAGTACCACCAGAGAAAAGTATAGAATATAGACCAGAAGAAGCAAAAAATAGAGAAGTATATGGACATTGGGAAGGAGATTTAGTAATAGGAACTAAAAAAAGAGGCTCAGTATTATTTACATTAACAGAAAGAAAGACAAGAGAAGAAATAATTATGAAAATACCTGGAAAGAAAGCAGAATATGTAGCAAAAGCATTGGATTTAATAGAAAGAAAATATAAAAATATATTTTATAAAAAATTTAAAACAATAACATTTGATAATGGAGGGGAATTTAGGAATTGGAAAGCATTAGAGAAATCATACGATAATCGAAGAAAAAAAGCAAGAACACAAGTATATTATGCTCATCCATATCGTTCAGGAGAACGAGGGAGCAATAAAAACGCCAATAGGCTGATAAGAAGATTCATACCTAAAGGAACTGATATAACGCCAATTTCAGAAGAATTTATACAATATATAGAAAATTGGATAAATAATTATCCAAGAGCTATGTTTAATTATAAAAGTACCAACGAAATCTTAAGTGAAGTATGTGCATAATAAACCGGAAATTTATTATTGCCATTTATATTTTAAATCATGTGGTAAATATCTCTTTTTATTTTCTCTTTTTTGTGATATACTATTATCCATAAGTGATTCAAGTCCTTTCGTATAATTTGTTTTTTGCACAATTCAATTATACTACTTGAATCACTTTTTTTCTATTCTATTTTTGTTTCACATCAATTGTAACATTACAAGCAAAGTAAAAGTTTAATATTTTATTAATTTTATAAGCTTTTGAAATATATCTTTATTATTATTCTATAAAAAAGGCTTGCTTACCCAGAAATCTGGATAAAGCAGCCCCTATATTCTCTTTTTTTTGAAAACTCAGTGGTAATATGCCTTTTTCAATACATTCTTCCACTCTCTTTTATCTATCTTTCGTATATACACATGAGATAGATTGTTCCAATCCATTTTAAGTTTTTCCCGTTTTTCATAATTATGAGTATTGGCATTTGATAGCTGTTAATATTTTGCACCGCTTCTTTCACAAACCCCCTATATGGTTCATATCCAGCTTCACTAAATACATCTTTTGGATTTTTATCCACCACACGACCATTTTCGGAAGCAATATAACGGTATCTTTTAAGAAGTCTTTCATTGCCCAGATTAGGTCTAACACACTTACATCTTCCACTATTATTACATCACTTTTATTTATTATATGCCATGTTCTTATATGTTCTATAATCCTGCAACAAATACTTATAGTAACTATGATTACAATATACAACATTAATAGTTGCCATATACTTATCTCACAATTATGCTTCTTTCGAATATCAATTAGAATATTCCTAAGACTATTGAGAAAAGAATTATAAATACATTTTTTTCTTTTCCATTACTATCCTTGATACTTTTGTTAATTTCCGGTTTTACCTCTTTCATGGATTTTCCTCCTTTTCCAAAAATATAAGATTCTTTGATTATACCATATTTACATAAAACTTACAAGTGTATATTTTATTTTCTAACAATTGCTACGTTTCCAATATCTATATAATTTCAAACACTATAAATCCCATATCTATACATGCTCATATTTATACGGCACCTATATTTCAATACTTTCTATACCTCTACAATTTTTATTCTAGGACCTAATCTACAAAGTAATTCATTTTTGCAATCGTCCCAGCTAAATTTGCTACATTTTCTGCTGAAATTTTTTTTCTTCTCCTATTAGTGTTACTTCATCTCCTTGTTTTACATTCTCTATGTCTGTAACATCGGCTATACATTGGTCCATACATATTCTGCCTATTATAGTTGCATATTTTTCCGTTTATTAAAACTTTTGCTCCTTTACTTGATAAACTTCTTGGATATCCATCTGCGTATCCAATAGTAATGGTTGCTATTTTTCTTTTTTTTCAGTTGCTTTATATGTTCTTCCATAACTCACATATTCTTCTTCACCAATTTCTTTTACACTTGCAATTCTTGCTTTTAATTTTAATACTGGTTTTAAGTTTATTGATTCATTATTTCTCCACTATGTACACCATACATTATTATCCCTGGCCTTACATAATCACATTTTAAGTCTTGGTAGTTTATTATTCCATAACTTGCTTGTATGTGTTTTTTTCCTACATTTATTCCTCTTGCTTCTAGGTGCCTCGTTGCATAAAAAGAATTTGTCTATTTGAGCTTTTGTAAATTTTATGTCATCTTCTTTCATACTATCTGAAACACATAAATGTGAGAATATACCTTCTGGACTTAAATTTTTTCATTTTATATATTTTTCTAGTTCATCTATGTTGCAGAATCCTTCCCCGATTCTATTCATTCCTGTATTTATCTTTACATGGCATCTTAGTTTGTCTTTTAGTTCCATTTTGTCTATTTTTTCTGCATATTCCTCATCTACAATTGTTTGAATTAGATTATATCTAATTACTTCATTAATTCTACTAAAGTCTGTATATCCTAAAATTAGTATATTTCCTCTAATTTTATTTTTCTTTTTTAATGTAATTGCTTCGTCAAGTGTTGCTACTGCAAAATTCTTTACATTAAGTTTGTTTAACATTTTTGATATATTTATTATTCCATGGCCATATGCGTTCGCTTTTACAACAGCCATCATTTTCGCTTTTGTAGGCATTATTTTTCTTATTTCATTTATATTGTTTTCTAAGTTTTCTTTTTACTTATTTCTACCCACACTCTATCTTTCATTATAAACTTCCTTTCCCTACTTTAGATTATATGTTATAAATAATAAATCTTAGGGAGGTATTCATTTCCCTCCCTATTATTATACTTTTTTAATTTAATTTTTTTGTATATTCATTTCTATAAGTTTTTCTATAAGGCTACTAAAGTCTAGTCCTACTTCTTTCATCATACTAGGATATCTGCTGTGTGATGTAAATCCTGGTATTGAGTTTATTTCATTAAAATATATTTCTCCATTTTTTTTGCTTAAAAACATATCTACTCTTGCAAAAGTCTTTACATTTTAATATTTTATATATTTTCTTTTGCAATTTCTTTTGCTTCTATTGCCTTTTCCTCACTTATTCTTGCTGGAACGTAAATTTTAGATGTTTTCAGTGTATATTTTTCTGTAAAATCAAAAAATCCATCACTCAATTCTATTTCATCCACTTCTCCAACTGTTAGTTTTTCATTTCCAAGCACAGCACACCCAATTTCATTTCCGTCTATGTTTTCTTCAATAATAACTTCTGTATCATATTTGAATGCTTCTTCTAAGGCTTTTGCTATTTGTTCTTCTCTTTCTACTTTAGTAATTCCAAATGATGAACCTGCCCTCATTGGTTTTTACAAATACAGGATATCCTAACTCTTTATTTTTTCCTTAATTTCATTTTCAGTAGCACTTTTGTCTATTGTTATATTTTTTTGCAACTTTTTATTCCATAGCTTTCTACTAATTTATGTGATACATATTTATCCATTCCTACACTTGAAGCTAAAATTCCACATCCAATTAAAGGTATTCCGGCTAATTTGATTAATCCTTGAATAGACCCATCTTCTCCATTTTCTCCGTGTAATACTGGAAAAATTGCATCTAATTTTATTTTTTCACAGAAAATACCATTGATTCTAAAACATATGGTAATTTGTTTATTAAAAATTCTATTTCTTGTGGATATACATTTTTTCCATTTCTTAAAACGATTATATCTTTTTTTTCTTCCTGTAATAAATAAAAAACCATCTTTATCTATATATCCATAGTCTCCTGTTTTAAACCATTCTCCTTCAAAAGCTTCTTTTGTTTTTTCTCATCATTATAGTATCCTAGCATAACATTTGGTCCTTTTGCTAATACTTCTCCTACTCCGTCTTTATCAGGATTGTTTATTTTTATAGCTACATTATCCAATGGAAATCCTGCTGCTCCTGGCCTATGCTTTGTTGTACTTTCAGCAACTAATACAGGAGATGTTTCCGTTAGCCCATAACCTTGTATTGAATCAATTCCAAAATCATTAAAGCCTTCTATTGTTTCTTTATCGAGAGATGCTGCACCATACAAAATAATTCTTAATTTTCCACCAAAATTATTTAAAATTGATTTAAATAAAATTCTTCTTATATCAATATGACACTTCAATAATCCATTAGAAAACTTAATCATCTTTTTAATTAATTCCGTTTTCCCTTGATTTTCTATTCCCTTATTGATTTTTTTATACATTGTTTCAAGTAGAAGTGGAACTGCAACAAATATACTTACTTCATATTCTTTTAAATTTTCTGCTATATGCCTAATTCCATCACAAAAAGCAACTCTAGAACCATTATAAAATCCATAAATAATTGTTATACTAGATTCAAATGTGTGATACCACTCATATCTATTTTCACCAATTAGTGCGATCCTCTTTCCCTTAAAGCCCAGGTCTAAAAAGAGCAGTTGCAAGTGCTTTTTACATCTTTTACTACTTGACTATATTTTTTTTCTATATATTTAGGTGGATCTTTTATTATATTTTCTTTATATTTATATGCAATATTGTCTGCATAATTTTTTGTACATATTCTAATATTTCTCTATAATTATTCATTTTTGGTATTAAGTTTGATTCTTCACTCATACATATTTCCTCCATTATTTTTATTAATTGTATAATATACCAATTTTTTTATATTTTTCAATATTTTATCTTCATTTTTATATCTAAGATGCCTTTTTATTTTACATTTTTTATATTAATTCTGAAAAGGACCCTTGCCAAAAGGCAAGGATCCTTTTCTCCATTATTTAATTACAGGACAATTCCTGCAGTTTTCACTGGGACTAATTCTTTTCTTAAATCCCGTTCGACTGCATGCACAAACTTTTTCGTTAATTTGTGAAAAAAAAAATCTGCAGTCGAAATGCGTTTTCTTTTTCTTTTTTGGTCTTTCGTAGTTAGTACATTCGCTAACTACAAAACATGAAAAACTCTATAAACATAGTTTCATATCCTCTTATTATAAATGGATAGTTTTCAATTCCAAAACATCCGTCTCGAACCTTCTTGCATCCACCGCATTCGTCACTACAGCAGTTCATTCTGTCACATTCTCCACATTTATGCGGATTCTGTAAGAGGTCAGTAGACGAAAAAAGCACTGTCTTTCGCTATTTCTGAGTAATATAACTCCTCTCCCAGTTTCAAAATGAAGGAAGGAATTTTCTCTTTTCTCTGAGCTCTTACGAGCTCTTTACTTACCGTTTTAAAGGATATTCCCTCTTTTCGGGAAGAATCTGAAGGAGCGTAATATTTTCTCCTTCAATTTTTAACTCATAGCGGCTTTTTGAATTTAAGTTTTTGTTTGTAGTGTCCATCATTGTCCCTTTCTTAAATAATAGTTCAGAGATTTCTCTCTTTTTTTTGTCTACAAGTTACTCTTTAATTATATATCATTATGTAAATTAAGTCAATCTATATTTGACTTTTACTCGTAAATTTATTACTTTAATGTTCATTTATTATTGCATTTTGCATTAATAATATATATAATATGTTTAAAATTTAATAATACAAGAGGTATAAAAAATGAATTCTTTATTTGAGTTAACAGACCAGCAAAAAAAACATTTGGAATTCTGAAGTCTTTTATAGTGGTACCAATATAAATAATATTGGTGGATATTTATTACTGAATGAAAAAGTAAATATTCCTCTTTTGCAAAAAGGCCTCAAATCTTTATGTGCAAACTACTGAAATATCTTGTATGCACTTTGATATAAAAGATGCTAAACCAGTTCAATTTTTGACCAGTATAAGCCCTTTACACTAGATGTCGTGTCACTTAATAATATTGATGATTTAAAAGCTTTAACCACAAGGCTTATTTCAGAACCCTTCAGAAACCATTGATAAGGATTTATATAAGTTCAAATTATTTACTCTTTCTGATGGAAGAGGTGGAATTATTCAATATTTCATCATTTAATTACCGACGCTTGGAGCATGAGTCTATTTATCTCAACTTTCATAGATATTTATACAAAACTTTTGCATAATGATACTAACTTTGAGAAAAAGCCATTATATACAAACTATATTGCCTCATGCAATGAGTATAAAAAAAAAGTAACAGATTCATAAAAGATAAGGAATTCTGGGAGAGTAATTTTGAAAACTTACCAGAACTGACTTATATATCTAAAAATAAAAAATAATAGTAATTCCGCTTCTAAACGAAAAATTTGTTTTTTGAAGCAAGTCTTTATGACGCTATTTTGGAATATTGCAAAAGAAAATAAATGCTCTATTTATACATTTTTTATGGCAATTTTTTCAATTTATTTAGCCAAAATTAACTCTACAAAAACTGCTATTTTAGGTACACCAGTTTTAAATAGAAGCAATTTTACTGAAAAAATACTTCTGGAATGTTTGTAAGCACAGTTCCATTTAAAATAGATATTGATTTTAATCTTAAATTTAATGAATTTTTAAATAAGGTCTCGAATATTCAGACCTCAATCTTTAGACACCAAAAATACCCATATTTAGAACTACTAGAACATATAAAACAAACATGTGATATAAGTGACAACTTATATGATTTTTGTGCTATCTTACCAAAATGCTAGAGATAATAAAAAACACTGCTGAAATTGATTATGAATCTACTTGGGAGCCAATTTCTAATATTGGTGATTCTATTGATGCACATTTTTATGATATGGATGGTACAGGAGAAGCAAATATTTTTTATGATTATCAAATTTCTAAATTTTCGGAAAAAGATATAGATCTTTTGCATTCTAGAATTTGTGAAATGGCTAAATTTGCATTGCAAAATCCTCAAATTTCTAACATAGAAGTAACTTCTCCAGAGGATAATAAAATCATTTCTGACTTTAATAATACTTCATTTAAATATGACAAAAATACTTCTCTTATTAGCCTTTTTTTCTAAAGTTGTAAAATTAAACGAAAATTCACCTGCTATAATTTTTAAAGGTGCAAAACTTACTTTCAAAGAATTAGATGAAAAGTCTAATCAAGTTGCAAATTTACTTTTAAATTATGGAATAGAAAAACAGGACTCTGTTGGTATAATGTTTAATCGTTCATTCGATTTATTAATTGCTATTTGGGGAGTTTTAAAAGTTGGGGCTTCTTATATGTTAATAGATCCTAGCCTTCCACAAGATAGGGTTCAATATATGCTTGAAAATGCATCTAGCAAACTTGTTCTTACAAATTTATATATAAACTACCCATCTATTAATATCGAACATCGAAAACAGTTTTCTACTTGTTTTTCACCTGCTGATTCATCAAATGATGATCGCTTTTGTATTATATATACATCTGGTTCAACTGGTAAACCTAAAGGAGTTGAATTAAAACGTATTGGTATCATTAATATGTTAAATAGTTATAAACAACTATTAAAAACTAATGATTGCAAAAACTTTTTAAGTACTAGTACAGTTGCCTTTGATATGTTTATAGTAGAAAATTTTGTTTCTATTTTAGATGGAAAAACTGTTGTTTTAGCAGATGAAGAAGAACAAAAAATTCCTGCTTTTACTAGCAAATTAATAAAGGAAAACCATGTTGATTTTATTTTAAGTACACCTTCTAAAATTAGTCTTTTATTAGAAGAACCTGATTGTTTAAAAATGTCAAAGTAATTCAGTTAGGTGGAGAAGTTTTTAAACCTTCTTTATATAAGAGGCTAAGAGAAAATACTTCTGCTAAAATATATAATGGTTATGGTCCTTCTGAATGCACTGCTTGTGCTTCTAATAAAAAAGTTAAAGATGATAATATTACAATAGGGAAACCATTTTTTAAATACTGAAATCTATATTATGAACAAATTCGGCAATATCCTTCCTTCTGGCGTTTGCGGAGAAATAGTAATAAAAGGAGATGGCGTAGGAAAAGGATATGTTAATAAATTTGATTTTAATGGAACTTATCATACCGGAGACTTAGGTATATTATCTAGTGATGGTGAACTTATTTACTTAGGAAGGCAAGATAATCAAATTAAGCTCCATGGTTTACGTATCGAGCTTGATGAAATAACATCTAAAATCATGCAAATTCCTGAAGTTACAAATGCTATATCTGTTATAAAGAAAGTAAACAATATTGACTGTATTTGTTCATATATTAAAGCAGACTCTAAATTGGATGAAAATTATGTTAAAGATTTTATTGCAAGGTCTTTGCCCAAATATATGATTCCTAGTCATATTATGCAACTGTCAATTTTTCCTATTACATTAAACGGAAAAATTGATACAAAGAATTTACCAGAAATACAAATTATACATGAACATTTTGTTCCTTGCGAAACTGACTTTGAAAAAAATTAGAGAATATTTTAAAACCCATTCTGGATACAGATAAAATTAGTGCTACGGCTAATATTTTTGATTGGGGTATGGACTCTCTTTCAGTTATAAGACTAGTTTCTGAAATATATAGTACTTTAAATATAAAGTTAAATATTCAAGATATTTATAACATGCCTTCTATTAAAGAGCTTTCTTCTCTTTTAGAAGAAAAAAATTCATCGTCTTACCAAAAGATAGTTATAAAAAGCATAAAGAAGCTGATTCATATCCAGTTTCTTCTGCTCAAAGAAGAATATTATATACAGTAAATATGGAGACTGAAAGTTTGGCATATAATACTCCTTTTGGCGTTAAATTTAGATCAAAGCCTGACATTTCAAAGCTTGAGAAATGCTTAGCACAAATTTTTAAATATGCATGATGCATTTAAAACATATTTTGTATTAGAAAATAATGATGTAGTTCAAAAAACTAGTTAAAAATATTGATTTTCATCTAACAGTTAATGAATATGATAACGAAAACTTTATTAGGCCTTTTGACCTTTCTAAAGCCCCTCTTGTTCATGTTGAATTAGACCATTTTGACGATTCATATTTATTAAAACTAGATATTCATCATATAATTTGTGATGGAACTTCTATTAGCATTTTTGCTAAAGAATTGTGTGATTTATATAATGGTAATCAAATTTTAAAATCTGAACTTGATTATATAGATTATGCTGTTTCTGAAACTATAAGTGAAGATGATAAATTATATTGGAAAGAGCAATTTTCTGCTGGTATCCCTCTTTTAAATATGCCTACTGAGTTTGAAAGAACAAATATAAAATCTGAAGAGGGTTCTAATGTTTATGCTTCTTTAGATAAACTTTTCGGATATATCTACATTATGCAAAAAATATAATATTACACCATATATGTTCTTCCTTTCATGTTTTTATATTCTTTTGTATAAATATACTATGCAAAATGATATTACAGTTGGTAGCCCTGTTATAGGAAGAAATTCTCCTGAGATTTCTAATGTTATTGGAATGTTTGTAAATACTCTACCTTTAAAGCAAAACATACATTCTGCTAGTAGATTTAGTGTATTTTTAGAAGCAGTAAAGAAGAATTGTTTAAATGCATTTAATCATCAAACTTATCCTTTTGATGATTTAGTAAAAACTTTGAATGTAATAAGAGATCCAAGTAGAAGCCCTATATTTGATGTACTCTTTACTTATGAAAGTGGTGGTAGACCTTCATTCTCATTTGATGGTGAAGAGGTAGAATATGTTATTCCTGAAAATAAAACTTCTAAATTTGATTTTTCTTTAGAGATCACTCCTATAAGTTCAGGTTATAACTTTAGATTAGAATATTGTACTAATCTTTATAGTGAAAAGTTTATGAAAACATTACTTGACTGCTATTTTAATATCATAAATAGCTGTTTAGTAAATCCAGATATTCAAATATCTAAAATTCAAATGTTATCTAAGATACCTTATATTTATCCAACTTTAGGTTATCCTAGAGATTTTAGAGTTATAGATATGTTTGAAAACCAAGTTAAACTTACTCTAATAAAATTGCTTTAGTATGTAAAAACGAGCAATATACATATAAAGAATTAGAAGTAAAAAGTAAATAGGCTTGCTAATAAACTTCGTACTTTTGGAAAAAAAGATGTCATTGGCATTATGATGAATCGTTCAAATAACTTAATTATCTCTATGCTTGCAATTTTGAAATCTGGTGCTGGATATTTACCAATTGACCCAACCTATCCAGAAGAAAGAGTTAGTTATATTATTGAAAATAGTGGAGTAGATTTAATTCTAACCGAAAATGACTTAAAGGATTTAATACCTACTAATTATCTTTTAGTTGATGACGAAGCCAATTACCTTCCTTACTCTGAATTTAATACAGAGCAAAGTCCAAAAAAATTTAGCTTACCTTATTTTATACATCTGGTTCAACAGGTAAGCCTAAAGGGAGTTATGATAAAGCAATATAATGTTGTAAACTTTATATATGGTTGCTTAGAGAGAATGCCATTGGAAGGAAAAACTATTGTTTCAATAACAACTATGTGTTTTTGATATATTTGTTTTTGAAAGTTTGCTTCCTCTTTGCACTGGTATGAAAGTTGTTATGGCTACAAATGATGAGCAAAACAATCCTATTCTTTTAAATGAACTTTGTTTAAAAAATAATGTAGATGTAATACAAACTACACCATCTAAATTTAAACTACTTATTAATGACGAACTTCCATATTTAAAAAGAACTTAAAATTGTTTCATTAATAGGAGAACCATTTCCTTTAGAGCTACTTAAAAGAATTAAAGAATTATCTGATACAGAAGTTTATAATATGTATGGTCCAACCGAAACTACTGTTGGTTCTACTTTAAAAAGATCTTACAAATACAAATGACATTACAATAGGTACTCCTCTTGCAAACACTCATGTCCTAGTTTTAGATAATGATATGAATTTTGTGCCATATTATGTTCCAGGAACTTTGTATATCGGTGGTGATGGTGTAACTTTAGGATATAAAAACAGACCAGAGCTTACTTCTGAAAAGTTTATTAAGTATAATAATGAAATCATTTACAATTCTGGAGACTTAGCCAAGCTATTACCTAATGGTGAATTAATTTGTTTAGGTAGAACCGACTTTCAAGTAAAAGTTCGCGGTCTTAGAATTGAACTTGGTGAAATAGAAAGAGCTATATGCTCATATGAAGGTATTAGTGATGCTGTTGTAACTGTTAAGACCATTAATAATAGAGAGCTTTTATGTGGATATTTTGTAGCAAGTGGAAGAGTTCCATACTCTACACTAAAAAAGCTTTAGCAAAAAAATTGCCTAATTATATGGTTCCTAACTATATGCTTCAGCTCGAAAGCTTTAAATACACTCCAAATGGAAAAATTGATAGAAAAGCTCTTCCTGATCCTGTATTTAAAACAGCTGCAATAGTTCGTCCTAAATCAGAACTAGAAAGTAAAATATTAAATATTTGGAGAGATATTCTTTCTCTTGAAGAAATTAGTACTGAAGATAATTTCTTCGATATTGGTGGGGATTCACTATCTGCTTTAAAAATGCAAATTGAGCTGATGAAAAACAATATTACTGTGAATTATGGTGATATATTTAAAAATAACACTATTCATGACTTGGCTAATTTTGTTGAAAATAACTCTACTACTGAAAAAACTTACCAACATATACACCTAAGGATTTTAAGAAAATAGATAAACTGCTTAAAAAAATTCTGCTTTTGGAGCATTAAAGTTAAAACAAAAAATCATCAAAAATGTTTTATTAGTTGGTGCTACTGGATTTTTGGGAATTCATGTTCTTGCTGAGTTATTAAAAATAGATGATATCAAAATCTATTGTTTAATAAGAGAAGACCCTAGTACTTCTCCTGAAAATAAGTTAAAGAGAAAATTCCAATATTATTTTGGTAGTGATTTAAGTAACTTATTTGGAACCAGACTTTCGTTATATCTGGAGATATAACAAATGATAAATTTAAGGTTTCTAACGAAATATACAATTTTCTTGGAAAAGAAGTATCTTCTGTTATTAACTGTGCCGCTTCTGTTAAACATTACGGCTATTATAAAGATTTTGAAAAGATTAATGTTACTGGTGCTAAAAATCTAGTAAAATTTTGTGAAGAATTTAATAAGGAACTATACCATACATCAACAATCAGTGTTTCTGGAAATACTTTAACTGGTGTACCTAGTACTTTTAAGTTAAATAAGATTATTTCTTTTGGAGAAACTAACCTATTTATAAAAAGCAACCTCTAGATAATGTTTATGTTAGAAGTAAGTTTGAAGCAGAAAAATTTATTTTAGATGAAATCTCTTCTAAAAATTAAAAGGTGTCATCCTTAGAATTGGAAATATTACAAATAGATATAGCGACGGAAAATTTCAAGAAAACAGTAATGATAATGCGTTCTTAAATAGGCTAAAAGCATTCATTTATCTAAAAAAAGAAATTCCTCTTTCTTTACTAGATAAATATGTTGAGTTTAGTCCTGTTGATAAAATTGCTGAGTCAATAGTTGTTTGTATGAAATACTACACTTCTCCAATGTCTGTATTACATTTATATAATTCGAAACATTTATTTATACAGAAATTTATTGAATATTTAAACAATTTAGGATATGATATAAGTGTAGTAGATGATTTTATATTTAATAGACATTTAAATAATGTTTTGTTTTAATAGTTCAAATTCTGATAAAGTAAGTGTACTTTTAAATGATTTGAATAAAGATAAACAACTATTATATAAAACCAACTTAAAAATTACAAATACATTTACTTTGAAATTTTTAGATAAAAACCGATTTCTATTGGCCTGAAATTACAAAAGAATATATTGAAAAAATACTAAAAACATATGAGGAGGAACTTATGCAATTTGGTGGATATTTTATTGTATTAATAATAACAGTTATTGCTGAATTAACAATATTCTATTTTATAAGAAAGAGAGCTAGTAAACGAAATCAATTGGTTAGAGCATTTGAATGTACAATGCTTCTTATGACTTTATGGTGTATTGGACTTATTGTTCAGATACTTATTATTAATTATGTGTCTCCTGACCTTGCAGTATATGTTGATTATTTTATATATTTGCCAATTGCATTTACACCTGTTGCCCTTTTCTTTGTTGCATATATTTTTTCCAAGAAGGAAATTACATTTAAAAAGTGGTATTTATCATTATTTATTGTTCCAACTATAACAATGTTCGTTTTGTGGACAAATGATTTTCATCACTTATTTTATAAATATTATTCTGTAAATACTGTAAATGTTGTTTTTGGAAATTATTTTCCTGTGCATTCTCTTTATACTTATGCATTATTTGCAGTAGATATAATAATTTTACTTAGAACCTCAATAAAAAGAATCATCTATGCTTTCTAAGCAATCTCTTTTAATACTTATAGGTTCAGCTTTTCCAGTAGTAGTAAATATATGCTGTATGACTATCTTTGATGCAAATATTTATATAACACCTATTTCATTTATTATTACAATCTTTTTCTTTGGTGTAGCTATACTTAGATATAATTTTTTAAGTGTTACTCCTATTGCATTAAAAAGAATTGTTGACCAAATGTCGGATTTATATTTAGTACTTAATCAAGATTGTATTATTTCAGATTGTAATAAACCATTTGAGCAAGTATTTAACTTGAATAAATCTGATTTAATTGGAAAAAATATATTTGACCTTTCTTTTTCTGATAAAATAGTATCTCAAACCGGTTCTTTAAAAGAAGGTCTAGTTACTTCAAAAAAGAAGTAAAACTATTTACCATTTAGAAGCGTCTTTAGTTAACTCTGAAAGGCACTTCAATGTAGAAATTAGTGGTATATATGAAGATGGCCAGTGTATTGGAATTCTTATATTATTTAAAGATATTACTCAGCACATATTGGACATGCAAAATCTAGAAAGAAGCCAAAATGCTTTGATGGAAAGGGAACGTTTAGCTTCCTTAGGTCAAATGGTTGGAGGAATCGCACACAACTTAAAAACACCTATCATGTCCATCTCTGGAGCAGTTGATGGATTAGAAGATTTAATTAATGAATATAATAATTCCATTAATGACCCTGAAGTAACAATTGAAGACCATCATGATATTGCTAAAGATATGAGTTCATGGGTTAATAAAATTAGAACTTATGATTCATATATGTCTGATATTATTACTGCTGTTAAAGGACAAGCTGTTAATATGAATAATGATACTTCGATTACTTTTTACAATAAAAAGAATTACTAAATAGAGTTAATATACTAATGAAACATGAATTGAAAAATGCTTTGGTTTCATTAAATATTGATTTTAAGATTAATCCAGATACAACAATTACTGGCAACATAAATAGTTTAGTACAAGTTATAAATAACTTGATTTCTAATGCAATACAGGCCTATAATGGCAGGCCTGATGGTTCAATTGATTTAATTGTTGATTATAAAGATAACAAAATTATATTTTCAATAATAGATCATGGTTGTGGCATTAGCAAAGAAGTTCAATCAAA